>Ga0181537_10000080_pt1 | contig 81133 bp, 55 predicted proteins | sample PEATcosm2014_Bin_39_FD_119765 | JGI IMG/M metagenome (GOLD analysis project Ga0181537, IMG submission 119765) | Peatland microbial communities from MTU Mesocosm Facility, Houghton, MI, USA - PEATcosm2014_Bin23_10_metaG | ecosystem: Environmental > Terrestrial > Soil > Wetlands > Peat | place... | reverse complement strand
CGGTTGGACAGGCATGGGCATCATTCGCGACCTCGAATCCGGAGTAATCGACCGGTTTCTGGTGTCGCCGGCGAGCCGCGCCGCGATCATTGCGGGGCGTTTGGTAAGTCTGGCGTTGACCATTGTCACGCAAACCGCGATTCTTGCCGTTATTGGAGTCGTGCTGGGCGCGCGCTACCCGGGCGGCCTGGCGGGTGTGGCCACCCTGTTTGCCTGCTCGATTCTGCTTTCTGTACCGTTCGGCGCTCTGTCGCTCGCCATGGCGCTGACTGTGCGAAAAGAAGAATCTTTGATCGGCGCGGTGAACTTCCTGCTTCTGCCGCTGACGTTTCTTTCGCCAGTGTTCATGTCGCCGGCGCTGATGCCGGGCTGGATCCAGGCCGTAGCCAACCTCAATCCGGTGAACTGGGCGGTGAGCGCGGCTCGGGCAGCGCTGATGGGCAACGGCCACCCGGCAGCTATTGCTTTGCGGATGGGCTTGCTCGCGGCTTTTGGAGTGCTGAGCGCCACGCTGGCGACGTCCTCATTTCGGGCTTATCAGCGTTCGGTTTAGCACATGCACGCTGTCAAATGTGGCGCGGCACTCGTGCCTGCCGCGCCTAGACTGATTCGTCTCGGCGCTTTTTTCCCCGACGATTCACTACAATCGCTCGTCGAGCAAATCGCGTTTGGGCTGGTAACCGAGCGCCCAGCCGTATTCGAGCAGGGGCTTTGCGGCCACGGCAAAATCCGCAACAATCTCAATCAGCTTTGGCGACGAAACCTCCGAGGCTTTCAATTTGCGATGGGTGGTGTATGAGACTAGCTTGAGATGCCCTTCGATGGGTGAGCCTTCGTGCTCGCAGTAACCGCGGGGCAGCCGTTGCAAAGGCTGTTCGAGGGACAACTCAAGCCCGTGTTTGGCGAGCGAAGCGACAACGGCGAGAAACTTCCTGGGCTCTCGAGCCATCGCGGCGCGCCAGGCCTCGACGAAAGGCCGCTCCGGCATCCAAAAGCCCGCGGCGACGAAGGAGTCATCGGGCGAGACATAGACGAATAACTCGCCCATACCGGTTTCACCCAGCCGCTTGAGCGCGACGCCGAGATGCGTATGAAATGGATCCTTGTTGGGGCTGAAACGAATATCTCGATAGATACGCGTGGTGGGTGCTTTCTCCCGCGCGTAAAGCGGCACTCCACGCTTGCGGCATGCGGCCGCGGCTTCAAAGGCGAGCTGCTGCATGGGATGCAGCACAAGCTCCTCGAAGGTGCTCTTGCGTTCGCGGAACCAATCGCGATCCTGGTGCTTCTTCAGGCTGGCGAGAAATTGAACCCCTTGCTTGGGAATGCCGAGAAATGCAGAGGGCGGCGATTTGGCGGCCGGCGCTGCGGAAGGCCGGCCGGCGGATTTGCGGGCGACAGGCATCTTTATGATGGCTACTTTCGCAGGCGGACGACTTCCAGCTCTTCGAGCATGCGAATCGATCGCGCGGCTCGTTTGTCGTTGGCGACTGCCAGGCGGAATGGTCCGCGCTCGCCAGCCAGCGGTTTGCCGTCCTCTTTATCGGCTACGATGATACGCGCATCGCCAAAGTCTGCATCCAGTTCAGCCAGTGAGAATACCACCTCATAGCCATCTTTCGCCTTTGCTAGAACGTAAGTGGAGAGAGCCTTTCCGCGCAGGTCCTTTCCCAGAGGAACACCCGCCTTCTTGAGAATCTCGCGCAGCGGAACACCTTCATACGAGGCAGCGTCGTGCCCTGCTTCCTGGAGTTTGACGGATTCCCGCGGCATCTGGGCGAGATCGCCGGCAGTGAGTGTCAGCGCAGATGAGACGTCGCCGGTCACCTTCAGCGCGGCCGGTGAGGAAGATGATGCCGGTGACTGGGAAAATCCAGTTGCGGCAACAAGAGCCAGAAGGGCGCCGAGGCACGCCGAACGACCCGAAGGATGCATTGGAATCATCGTTTAACCAGTCTACTCAAAGTCCGGAGTGGCGGAGTTTGTGAAACCCATCAGCGTCCCTGCATATATAATTCCGTTTGCTGCTCGAAACGTTTTCGCTTCAAGCGACGGACAGGATGGCGGATTCTTTCGGAGTCGTGTCCGGTGAGCGAGGGAACCTATGTCTACCGATTCTTATCAACCTACATTTGGACTGATCGTTGGCAATCGGGGTTTTTTCCCCGGTCATCTTGCGGCCACTGGCCGTCAGGACATGATCGGCGTGCTCGAAGCCGCCGGCGCAAAGGTGGTTGCGCTCACGCCCGAGGAATCGAAATACGGCGCAGTCGAGACGTTTGACGAAGCGCGCCGCTGTGCCGATCTCTTCAAGGCGCACCGCGAAACCATCGGCGGCGTGATTGTGACGCTGCCGAATTTCGGCGATGAGCGCGCGGTGGCCGATACGCTTCGGCTGGCGAATCTCAATGTGCCGGTGCTGATTCAGGCCACGCCCGACTCGGTGGGCCGCATGACGATTGCCGACCGCCGCGATAGCTTTTGCGGCAAGATGTCGGTTTGCAATAACCTGACGCAGTACCGGATCCCGTATTCGCTGACCACGCTGCACACGGAGACGCCCCAATCGGAAACGTTCCAGCGGGATCTCGAGTGGTTTACCGGAGTATGCCGTGTAGTGCGCGGTCTGCGCGGACTTCGAGTGGGCGCGCTGGGCGCCCGGCCGGCGGCGTTCAACACGGTTCGATTCAGCGAGAAGCTGCTCGAATCGAATGGCATTTCCACCATTACGCTCGATCTGTCGGAAGTGCTGGGCCGCATCGAAAAGATGAAGGATGACAATCCGGCGGCGCAGGCTAAGCTGGCCGCGATCAAGGCCTACGTCGATACCACCGGAACGCCTGCTTCGGCGCTGCTGAAGATGGCCAAGCTGGGCGCGGTGATCGATGGCTGGATGAAAGAGACGGAGGTCTCGATCAGCGCCATTCAGTGCTGGACCTCGCTTGAAGAATATTTTGGCGTGGTGCCCTGCACCGTGATGAGCATGATGAGCGACAATTTGATGTCCAGCGCGTGCGAGACGGATATTTGCGGCGTCATCGCCATGCATGCCCTGCGGCTCGCCTCCGGTACGCCGAGCGCATTGCTCGATTGGAATAACAACTACGGCGACGACCCCAACAAGGCCGTGTGCTTCCACTGCAGCAATCTGCCGAAGCACTTTTTTGCCGATGTCAGGATGGATTTCCAGCAGATCATTGCCGGAACCGTGGGCCGCGACAACACGTTCGGCACCTGCGTCGGGCGAGTGAAATCAGGCGCCATGAGCTATGCCCGGTTCTCGACCTCCGACTCGTCCGGAAAAATCAGCGGCTACACGGGCGACGGCCAGTTCACCAACGACCCGCTCGAGACCTTTGGCGGCGCCGGCGTGGTTCAGATCACGCGTCTGCAGGACCTGCTGCGCTACATCTGCGTGAACGGCTTTGAGCATCACGTGGCTGCCAACTTTGCGCCCGTCAGCAGCGTGGTTTACGAGGCGACCACGCGATACCTGGGCTGGGACATGTACTGGCACAAATAGCCGAATTCTGCGCCGGGACGCTGTGAAAAAATCCGGGACTGACACAAGCGCCGTCGAAGGAACTTCCGATTGCAAATTCCGGGCCACAATTAGCGCTTAAAGTGCAGCCAGCGTTTCAGGTCGGGCGCGAACTCGTGCAGGACGTTTATGCCCGCATCGACGGCGAGCGTGCTCGATCCGGCAAAGAAGATAGCCGAGCCAGTGTGGAAACGCTGCGGCCACCACATTCGCGATACCGCGGCGGCGCCGTAGTCGCCGAGGAATTCACTATAGGCGGGCATCATGCCTCCACGATCGTTATGGCGCCAGATGGTATGAAGAAAGGCATCGCGAAAACGCCCCTTATAGCTCGAACTCTTCGAGCGGAAGTAACGCGGATCTTCGTTATCGATGGCTTGGACCGGAAACATAATGCTGCGCTGAACCAGATACTGGCCCAGATGCGACGCGTATCGCTCTGCAAACGAGCTCGGCGCGTCCCCCCATTCGCTCGGACGATCGCGCCAGTAGTCGATGGATGCTCCAATGCCGGCGTAGACCACGTTATCGACATCGAAGAGGTGACGCCCGTCATAGCGCAGCTTTTCCTCCACGCTGAGACGAGGCCACTGGGGCGATCCAGGGCCCTTGGTGGCGCTCGCGCTAGAAGGCGCTGCGCTGGGGCTGGCGGCGGGTTCCTGCGCCGAGGCGAGACCGGCGAGGGCCAAGGCTAACGCGAGAAGTCGACCGACCATAAACGATAGACGGCTGCTGGCTAAGATCGTTGCCGCCAGATTTTACGAGCCCGGAACTGGGTCTCGAAAACGCTCCTTTACAGTCGCGTCTCGGCTCGTGGCCTTGGGTTGGCGGCTCAAACTCGGGCAGCAGGGGGATATTCCCGGGCGCAGGCCTCGGAGCTCTAATCCAGCTTGTAGAGAGTGGTCTTCTCATTGGCCGCGATGGCGTGCATGCTCCAGGCTTCGGGCACGCCGGTGAATTCCGGTTCCATCCAGTCGGCCTTGTTAATCAGCAGATAATGAATGCCTCCGCGCTGAACGGCCGCCGCGGCGGCCCGGCGCAAATCGCCCGCGGGTTCCAGGACAACCTGTGGATACAAGCTGATCTCCGTGCCATCCGCCGCCGCGATCCTGAGAGTGACCCGGGCTTCCCACGCGTCGTCGTCCTTAGTAGTCCACTCGCGGTCATCCAGTATCACATCCACCGTATCCAGTTCCTGGGCGTGCGGGAAATCCGCCGAGATCGTCATCCCGGGTCGCAGCGCATCCCAACTCCGCCATCTCGTCGCCAGGTCGCCGTCAAACGCCAGGGCCACGTCCCATGGGTTGGGCGAGGCGCTCAGACGCCATTCCGGCGACACGGGTAAAAGCCTGCCTTGCGATCGGAATTCAATTTCATCCACGTTCCAGGTCGAATTCTTGTCGGCGCCTTCCTGAACCACTTGAATACGTCTCGCCTTGACCGGCGGGAACGTAAACGAGGCGCGCTGCCGCCAATCTTTCGGAGAATGCCACTTACTGAAGAATAAATCCGCCATACGTTCCCCATAGGCCGATTCCCAGGAAACCAGAACGCGCCGCGACGTCCACGATTGCGCGGCGCCGCCCGTGAAGGCAAGTACGGTCTCGCCCTCCGGGACAAGAGTTTCGATCTGTCTAGCCATGACATAGTCGGGAGACCGGGCAAGCAAATCCGCCCGCGCTCCGCCCTGAAACGCCTGGGCCCAGGTGACAGGCACGATACGCCACTGCCACGCGGACGGAAAATGAGCGAAGTTCTGAAAAGAAGGCCATGAAACGATCAAGTGAGCCACGGCGACCATGCCAAGCAGTACGCCGGCGGCAGGAATGCGGCTGAGCACAAATCCCAGGGCCATGGCAGCGAAAGGAATCGCCGCGATAATGAACCGCGGATCTTTTCGCACAATAAAGATCACGCCCAGCGCAAGCGAGGCCAGAGCCAGAAGGCGCGTCTGCCGCCAGAACAAGCCGGCAAGACAAAGCGGCAGCAACAGAAATGCCGGGCCGAAACTCGACTGTAGCTTCGAAGTGCCCACAGTCAAGGCGAGCGGCATATCTCTCCACCGGAATCCGTCAGGATGCGTCTGCTGCCAGGTGAGATGTTTTTCGAGTGAATCGTGAAACCAGCGATTCGGAAAGATGGCGTTTCCGAAGTAGGCAATCGGGTTGTCGAACCAAATCCAGTTCCGCAAGAAGTACGGTGCGCAAAGGACCGCCATCGAGAGCCCGACAATTGCAACCGTGCGGGCCTTGCGTGATTCCCACGCCGCGGTTGCCAGCACAAGCAAAGGCAAGGGCACGGCGCTGTACTTGATCGCTATCGCGAAACCCGCCAGCGTTCCGCAAGCGATCAGCACGCCGGAAGTTTGGTTTTCGCGCCATATCTGCAATAGGTAGATAACCGCGAAGGCAACCGCGGCAAGCGCCACGTCGTTGTAGGCGACAGTGCCGTCCACTCCAATCAGTGGGCTGGCAAACACCAGAATGGCGGCGAATCCTACCGCCGCGGGTGGCCATCCGAATCTGCGGCCGTAACACAGCATCAGCAGCGGAAGATCGAACAGGAATGAGGCATGAATCAGCGCCGCGGACGAATGTCCGCCGATTGTGTAGGCGAAGAGAAACAACATCTCCACGCCCTGCGGCATCCCCGCCAGCATGTCGTCTAATCTGTAGACTCTGCCGGCGTGCGACCACAAATTGACGAAACCCAAATGGTAGCCGTTGAAGCCGTCGGCGCTCAGTTCCGGCGCGAATGCCTGCCTGAAATACAGAACTCCGTAAATTCCCAGCGCGCCCCATAGCAGTATTCGCCATGCCACTGGCGCGCTGCTTCCCGGCCGTGAGCCGAGCCCGTCAAACCACCCGCGCTGCAGCCAGAGCCCCAGCAGCGAGAGGACTCCGATTACGGCGAAAACGGTGCTGTGAACAAATCCCGCGAGTCCGATCGCCAAAGTCAGTGTGCTGGTGAGCGCGCTGCCGAGGATATACCCCAACGCGAGAGATTCGCCGCGATCCAGCCGAATGTCGAGCACCCTCGCTGCAAGAAAGCCGAGGTTGAGAGAAGTGACGACACAGCAGAGGAATCCTGCGAACACCAGTAAAGCGATCAAAACTCAGACTACCACCGGGTCAGGACTACCATAATTCACGTTAAAGTGTCTCGGCAACGGACAGCGGCGAGGCGGCGTCTTCCATAATTAAAGAATGGCCGGTATGTGGTTCAAATTGGTTTCGGGAATACGCAAGTGGAGTTTGGTTTTGGCGCTGGTTGCCGCGCTGCCGTTGCGCGCACAGACCACGCAGCCCCCCGATGGAACCATGGCGCCCGGATCGAACAACTCCGTGATGACCCGGGCGATGGAGGATTTCAAAGCGCAAAACTACGCTGCGGCGTTGAAGACCTTCCGGTTATTGGCGGATGCGGGCAATGTGGACGCCATGATGTACGTCGCGCTGATGAACGCAGCCGGCAAGGGCGGGCCAGTGAATTACTGGGAGGCGCTGGCCTGGTTCCGCAAGGCCGCGGCAACCGGCGATGACACCGCCATGTGCAACATCGGGATTCTCTATTTTCAGGGAATGGGGGTTCCGCAGCGCTACGAAGAAGCCAGGAAATGGTTTGAGACCTCCGCCAACAGCGGCAATTCCCAGGCGATGTTCAACCTCGGCGTAATGAGCCGCGATGGGCTAGGCGTCCAGCAGGATTACGGCGACGCGATCAAGTGGTTTCGAAAATCGGCCGAGGCAGACAATGCGCTGGCGATGAATAGTATCGGCGTGATGTATCAAAAGGGGCAGGGTATGGCTGCCGATTACGATTCCGCGTTGCGCTGGTACCGGCGCGCTGCCGAATTGGGCAACCGCGCCGCGATGAGCAATATCGGCGTTCTCTACCAGGAAGGCCTCGGCGTGAAGGCGGATAAAGATGAGGCCGCGAAGTGGTTTGCCAAGGCGGCCGGTAGCGGGGACAGTGAGAGCAAAGACGGTCTGCAAGGCCTCCCTTCAGGAGCCGGTGCGAGTGCGCGGCCGGCTGGCGCAACCGGCCCGTAGACTGCGACTGCGCCTCGGCCGCTGGAAAGCTTACTCTTCGCGTAGCGCCTTCAGTGGATCGATTTGCGCCGATCTTCGCGCCGGAATGTAACAGGCGAGCATCGCCAGGGCGGCCAGCAGCAATGGCGCGCCGACCACCAGGCGCAGATCGTTTGTGGCTACGTTGAAAGCCGAGACAAAAACACTGGTCAGCGACGAAAGGATTTTCACCATCGCGATTGCTCCCAGAAATCCCAGCACCGTACCCGCTGCTACCACCGCCGCGCCTTCGCGCAGCACCAACCGCAGCACCTGCCCCTTACGCGCGCCCAGCGCCATGCGAATTCCGATCTCCTTGCGCCTCTGCGCAACCGCGTATGCCGTGACGCCCGCGAGTCCGATTGCGGCCAACACCAGGCCGAATACTCCAATTCCGCCGTAGGTATCGACGGCAAAACGCTCCGACGACCGGCTACGCTCCAGGTATTCGCTGAGGGTTCGCACATTGAAGATGGGCAGACTCGGATCGATGAAAGCGATCTGGCGCCGGATGGCGTCGAGTGCATCCGTCCCCGCATCCGAGCGCGCCATGATGGTCACGCCATCGGCCGGCGGCCGCGCAAAATTGCGCCGCGTCAGCGGTAAATAAACCACGGACTGGCTGATCCCGATGTCTTTCCTCAAATCGTTCACCACGCCGACTACTTCGTAGGACTGCTTGTCGTCCCTGACACGCTCCCCGACTGCATTTCCATTTCCGAAGAATCCGCGCGCCGCGCTCTCGCTAAGTACGGCGGGCAAAGCCTTCGATCCGTCTGCCGGGCTTCGTTGGTCCGGTTCCTCAAACTCCCGGCCGGCAAGCATCGGCTCACTTAGGGCGGCAAAATAGCCCGCACCAACCGTTTCCTCGACCGCCGCTATCTGGACGCGCGAGGCGTCCGAAGTCAATTGGAGGGCATCATCTTCATCTTGGATCGGAAACGGCGCCTGAGCCGCCAGGGCGACGCTGCGCACCGCGCCGGCGGTTTTCAGCCGTTCAGGAAGCCTCTCGAAAAATGCTTGCGCTTTCTCGGGCGTGTAGCCGTTTCGCGCCGGATCGATGGACAACAGATACATCGTGGCCGGGTCGAATCTGGTTTGGATGCTGCTTGTCTTGCTCATTCCCATCACAAGGAAACCAGTGATCAGCAGCAGCATGAGCGAGCCCGTGACCTGGGCCACCATCAGCAAGTTGCGCAGACCAAAGCGCCGGTAGCCGGGCAGTTGCAGCGCCGAGCCTTCTTTGAGCGCCGGGGCCACATCGGCTTTCGCCGCCCGTAAGGCGGGCGCCAGACTGAATCCGATGCCGCAAACAATCGCGAGCGCGAATACGAAAATGGCTGCGTGCCAATCCGGAGCGGACTCGGGTTCAACCGGCACCGCCATGGGCGGAGTGAATTTGGACTTCAATATGGATAGCCCATAAGCCAATGGGAATCCGGCGATGCCGCCCAGCAGCGAGAGCAAAATGCCTTCGCTCATCATTTGGCGCATAAGACGAAAACGGCTGGCTCCGATTGCCAGGCGAATTGCCAATTCTTTTCGCCGATTGGCGCCGCGCGCCAGCAGCATGTTCGCCAGGTTCATGCAGGCAATGGTCATGATTAGCGCCATCAGGGCGGCAAAGAATCCGATCAGCACGGACTTCAGATTCCGGGGGAGCGGCACCATGCCGCCTGCCAAAAGCAAAGTCACGCGCCTGCCTTTGCCGGTGCGCGTTTGCGCCGAAGAATTCTGATCATCGAGACGGTGTGTGACCGCGTCGAGGCCCGCTTCCGCGGATTCCATGGATACGCCAGGCGCCAGGCACATTATGGCGAGAAACTCCTTGGCATTGCGTTGATCGAGCACGTCGTTTGTGAGTTCCGGAGCGAGCGCCGCCGGGGCAGTGACGGGAACGAACAGCTCTGCCGGATTGACGCCAAGGGCGCCATTGAAATTCTTCGGAGTGATTCCCACAATAGTCGCCGGTTGCCCGTTCACGCGAAGAGTTTGCCCCACCGCGTCGGGAGACGAGTCGAGGCGATTGCGCCAGAAACGATCGCTGATCACAACCACTGGGGCATCGCCGGGCTTGTCAACTCCTGCGTTAAGCACTCGCCCGCGCTGCGGCCGGACGCCCAGCACGGAAAAATAATCGGCGGATACAAGTTGTCCGAAGACGCGCTCCGGTCTCGAATTCAAATCATTTTCGAAGGTTACATTGAATGGGATCCCGGTCTGAAGCGCGGCAACCCCGGTGAACAGCGTCTTTTGGTCGCGGTATTGCTCGATGTAGTAATACGAGACAGGTTTCTCAGCCATCACCAAACGTTTGGCATTCGCCGCTGCCGGCAGATCACGAGAAATCAACTGCAATTTCGAGTTGTACAGCATGGTCGTCACGCCCATGCCGATGCCCAACGAAACGATGCCGACCAGCGCAAATCCGGGGGATTTGACCAGCGCTCGGGCCGCATACCGCAAATCGCGGCGCATCTCGCTCAGGTATTCCGCCGGTACGCGAATCGCGATGTCCGCGATCAGTGGGATCAGCCCCGCCACTCCATGCCGCCTGGCAATCTCGTCGATTACATTCTCGCCGAGTTGCAGAATGTCCGCTCCATAAACCAGTTTGAATTCGTGCGGAAAAGCTTCCGCCAGCCACCGGTAGATTCGCAATGCGAAATTCATTCCGTCACCATGGCTTGCTTCACACGAATTGAGCGCACCAGTTCCTGCAGGCGGTCGCATTCCGCGTCGAGCACTCGCCGGCCGAAGGCTGTCAAACGGTAATAACGGCGGCGCGCGTCGTCCAGTTCCGGAGCGGGCCGCTCGTCCGATTCCTCAATCAGTTCCGCTTCGATGAGCCGCTTGAGCGATCCGTAAAGCGTCGCGGGCCACAGCCGCACTTTCCCGGCCGTGCGATTCCGGACATCCTGCATGATTCCGTAGCCGTGCTGCTCTCCGCCCGCAAGGGCGAGCATGATGTGGAACCAGTGCGACTTGAGCGGAAGAAGACGTTGCGGGTCCTTTTTAGGCATCAGCCATATATATATCACACAATATAGATATGTAACCGACATAGTATAGGACAACGCAGCATTGCGTCAGAATCTAGCTATGTCATGGATTCGGAGTCTCGGGCTGGCCGATTCAGCTCCGCCGGTGAGCGAAGTGCAGCGCGCCCATTGGGACGCGATCGTGGTCGGGGCGGGGCACAACGGGCTGGCCTGCGCCGCTTATCTGGCGCGTGCCGGAAAGCGCGTATTGGTTCTGGAAGCACGGAACCGGATCGGCGGCGCATGCACGATTGAAGAGAAGATTCCTGGAGTGCGGTTGTCTCCCTGCGCCTATCTGGCCGGTCTGCTGCATCCGCTAATAATCGAGGAGCTGGGCCTGCCTTCACGCGGGTTCCGCTGGAGTGCCGCTTCGGCGGGGTTGTTCATCCCGTTTGAGGATGGCAGCAGCGTACAGCTTTACGACGACGATGAGGCCTGCGATGCGGAACTGAAGCGCTTCGCTCCGGGCGACGTCGAGGGCTGGCGGGCGATGATGGACGTGATTCGCCGCACGCGCGACGCGTTGCGGCCGCCGGGCACTGACGACATTTGGATCGGCGAGGCCCCAACCAAGGGGCAGATCGAAGATCGGCTGCACGGCGATTCGGAAGCCCTGCACCTGTTGTTCGATTGGTCCATGGCCGAGATGGTGGAGCACTATCTTCGCGATGAGCGGCTGCAGGCTGGATATCTGGGCCAGGGAGTGATCGGAACGAACGCGAGCCCGTTCGACGCGGGTACCGCCTCGATTCGGTTTCATCATGCTTCCGGGCGGATGGGTGGTTTGCCGGGCGCCTGGGGTTACGTAAAGGGCGGAATCGGCGTAGTGTCTTTCCTCATTGCCGATGCAGCCGAGGAATCCGGCGCGGCGATTCTAACGAATGTGCCGGTGGCGCAGATTCTGTCGGGTGAGGGGGTTGTATTGGAGAGCGGCGTGCGCATCGAGGCGCGAACGGTGATCGTGAACGCGGATCCGCGAGTGGCCTTGAGACTGCTCGGCAGCGGAGCGGAACCAGAGTGGCGGCGAAAAGTGGAATCGGTGCCAATCGAGGGGTGCACAGTAAAGCTGAACGTGGTGTTGCGCGATCTGCCGAACTTCCGCGCCCGCCCCGGCGTGTTTGAGACGCATCATCACGGCCAAATCAATACGCCTCTGACCAAGCAGCAGTGGAAGGATGGCTACCGCGCGGCGCGTGAAGGCAAGCTTCCGGAGCGCATGTGGACGGAGCTTTATTTCCAGAGCGTGCACGACGCCGACGTCGCGCCGCGCGGTCTCCACACCATGAGCGTGTTCTCTCAATACGCGCCATATCGCTTTGCGGAGGGGACGTGGGATTCCCGCCGCGAGGAAGTGAAGCAGCGCGTGCTCGACTCAATGGCGGTGTTCTGCAGCAATATTCCCGATGCGGTAGTGGATTGCCAGGTGCTGGGCCCGCCGGATATCGAACAAAAGGTGGGGCTGACCGGGGGACATATCTTTCAAGGAGAGTGCCTGCCGCCTTACATGTGGAGCAACCGGTTGCAGGCGCGCACGCCGATGCAAGGCGTGTATTTGTGCGGCGCCGCGACTTATCCCGGCGGCAGCGTAATGGGCATCAACGGGCGGAACGCCGCAATGGCTGTGTTGGCAGATGAGGAGCGGAATGTTCCGGCGCTAGCTGCAGGGTGAGGGGGATTAACATTGCAGCGCTGGCGTACTGTGTATTACCATTTGTATATACAGTGTGCGATACGAGTGGGATGAGGCCAAGAACCGGCGGAACCAACGAAAGCACGCTGGAATCTCATTCGAGCTGGCGGCGCTGGTCTTCGACGACGAACGCTGCCTTGTAGGTCCCGACCAAATGGACGAGACGGGCGAACAACGCTGGCACGCAATCGGCGCGGCTCATGTTGAGGCCGAGCCCACGACCGTGCTGCTGGTTGTTCATTCGTACAGGGAGAACCGTAATGGCGAAGAAATCATCCGCATCATCTCGGCCCGCAGGGCTGAAAGGCGTGAGATCCGAAGATATCAGGAACAGGCAATGGAATGAAGCGGAGCGACAAGCGCTGCGCCGCGCTGCGAGCCGCCAGGCGGCTGGAGACGACTCGAACATCAGCTTCGAGGACATCCCGCGCCTGACTGATGAGCAGTTGGCGCGGATGGTGCGGCTGCGTGACGTTAGGCGGAAGGTGGCTGTTAGTGTGCGTCTTGACCCGCGTGTTCTCGACTGGCTGAAATCCAAAGGCGAAGGCCATCTGACGCGCATCAACGACATTCTCGCTAACCTGATGGAGCTGGAACGGCGTCAAAAAGTGAGAATTTCAAACTAACCCGCTACCGGCCTGGGCTGCCCTCACTTCGCCAGAATCGCCAACATCCGTTCGCGGAATTTCGCGGCCGTTTCAGAGTCGGGTGTAATGACGAGAACCGTGTCGTCGCCGGCGATGGTGCCGACGATCTCATCCAGTTGCTCGTGATCGAGAGCCACCGCCAGGGAATTCGCATTTGCGGGCGCAGTCCGCAGGACAACGAGATTTTGAGCCATGCGAATATCGATCAGAAACTCGGCGACCGTGTCTTCCAGGCTCGGCCCGGCAGCACTAGCGGCAAGCTGCTGGTATCCGTCCGGAGTTTTCACCAGGCCTAGATCGCGGATGTCGCGGGAAAGCGTGACTTGGGTCGCCGCAATGCCGCGCCCGCTCAATGCCCGGGCGAGCTCATCCTGCGTGTAAACCTGCTTGTCGCGGATGATCTCGAGGATCTGGCCCTGGCGAAAGCTCTTGTTCATACGGTTTCAAGCTGATGCGCTTCACGCATCTTCTTGACGCGCTGGCCGGCTTCTTCAAGGGCCGCTTTCACTGCCGCGGGCGCGGTGCCTCCAGGCAGGGAACGGGTTTTCATGCCTTCCGTGGGTTCGAGCAGGCGAGCCATCTCCGGCGTGAACTCAGGGGCAAAATCGGTGAGCGCCTGCGGTGTCCAGTCGGATGGACGCTTGCCGCTTTTCACGCTTTCGAGCACCAGCTTGCCGACCAATTGATGAGCGCGGTGGAATGCAACGCCGTGGCGCGCGAGCTCTTCGGCAAGATCGGTCGCAACCACCCAGCTCTCCTCAGCGGCGGCAGCCGGTTTGGATGGATAGAGCACTACCGATTCGGCAACCACCTTTGCCATGGCGAGCGATCCGGAAGTTTGCGCGAAGGCGTCGAACAGGGGTTCCTTGTCCTCCTGCATATCGCGGTTATACGTCATGGGCAGGCCCTTCATCGTGACGAAGAGGCTGGTGAAGTCCCCGAACACGCGGCCGGATTTACCGCGAATGAGCTCGAGCGAATCGGGATTCTTCTTTTGCGGCATGAGGCTGGAACCGCTGGTGACGCCGTCGCCGAGTGAGAGCCAGGCGAATTCCTCGCTCGAATAGAGAATCCAGTCTTCGGCCAGGCGGCTCAGGTGGAGCATCACCAGAGAGCAGGCGTAGAGGAAATCGAGAGCGAAATCGCGATCGGCGCTCACGTCCATGCTGTTGCTTGTAATGGAGGCAAACCCCAGGTCGGAGGCGATCGATTCGCGATCAAACGGGAATCCACTGCCAGCCAGCGCGCCCGAGCCTAGCGGAAGAACGTTGATGCCTTCACGTGCCTGAGCGAGCCGCTCGGCGTCGCGCGAAAACATCTCGAAATAGGCCAGCAAGTAATGCGGCCACAATACCGCCTGGGCGCGGCGCAGATGGGTATAGCCGGGAATTACCGCGTTCGGGTATTTGCGCGCCAGCTCTAGCAGCGCTTCCTCTAGCGCCAGCGTTTGCTCGATCAGTGTCGTGGACGAAGCGCGCAGCCACAGACGCACATCGAGCGAAACCTGCTCGTTGCGGCTGCGGCCCGTATGAATCTTGTCGGCAAGCCCGCCGGCTTTTTCTCTCAGCTTGCGAATGACAAAGGTGTGCACATCTTCGTCGTCTGCGCCGTCGAAGTAGTGCGGATTTTTGGCTTCCTCGGCAATGGCGTCAAACGCCGCGATCAGGGCCGCGCTCTCGGCGGCGGACAGGATGTGCGCGCGATGCAGGGCCCGCGCAAAAGCTTTCGAGCCCTCGATATCGGCGAATACCAGTTTGCGATCAAAATGCAGCGAGCCGGAGAACTCCTCGAAGACCTGAGAGGGACCGGCCTCGAATCTTCCGCCCCAGAGTTTCATGGCTAATTCTTCTTCAAACTAATTCTTTTTCAACGACGCCCGCACTTTGATGGGCAACCCGATGAGGTTGATGAAACCGAGTGCGTCTTTCTGGTCGTAGTCGGCGCCCATGGTAAAGCTGGCGATGCCGAGGCTATAGAGCGAATTGGGGCTCTTGCGGCTCATCGGAGTCAGGTTGCCTTTATAGAGGCTGACAGTGACTTCGCCGGTGACCGGCGCGGCAATCTTTTCGAAGAAAGCGTCGAGCGATTCGCGGAGCGGCGTGAACCAAAGCCCGTTGTAAACCATCTCGGCGTAATCCAGGGCGATCTTCTGTTTGTAATGCAGAGTGGTGCGATCGAGCGTTAGGCCTTCGAGCTCCCGCGCGGCAGCCATGAGAATCGCGCCACCAGGGGTTTCGTAGCAGCCGCGGGATTTCATTCCCACGAAGCGGTTCTCGACCAGATCAATCCGGCCGATGCCGTGCTCTCCGCCAATCGCATTCAGGCGTTCAAGCAGCGACACGCCCGCCAGCCTCGCGCCATTCAGGGAAACCGGCCGGCCGGATTCGAAGCCGATGGTGACTTCGGCAGGCGTATCCGGCGCGTCTTTGGGGCTCTTGCTGAGCATCCAGATATGTTCGGGCGCGGCGTTGGCCGGATCTTCCAGCTCGCCGCCTTCATGGGAAATGTGCCAGATGTTGCGGTCGCGGCTGTAGATTTTAGTGGTGGATTGCGCAATGGGCACGTTGTGTTTGGCGGCGTATTCGATGGCGGCTTCGCGAGAGAGGATGTCCCATTCGCGCCACGGCGCAATGACGTTCAGGTGCGGGGCAAAGGCCTTGTATGTGAGCTCGAAACGCACCTGGTCATTGCCTTTGCCGGTGCAGCCGTGGGCCAGGGCGTCGCAGTTCGTCTTGAGCGCCACTTCGGCCTGGCGCTTCGCCAGCAGCGGCCGAGCGATCGAGGTGCCCAGCAGATACTTGGTCTCATAAACAGCGCCCGAGCGCACGAGCTTCCACAGGTAGTCGCTGACAAACTCCTCGCGCATGTCCTCGACATATACCTCGGCAGCCCCGGTCTTCAGCGCCTTCTCTTTCAGCCCGTCGAGCTCCTCGCCGCCTTGGCCGATATCGCCGCACACCGCCACCACCTCGCAGCCATAGTTCTCTTTAAGCCACGGAATGATGATCGAGGTGTCGAGACCACCGGAATAGGCAAGCGCCACTCGCTTGGCTGAGATTCTGCTCATGAGTTGTATTTCTCCTTTGAAGCCGGTCGAACAGTAAAAACGGGCAGAGCGACCCGGAAACCGCGAGCCGAGACGCGACCGTTAGGGAGCGTTCTTAGCTCCGGGCCCTCTGTCCCCACCCGCTTTTGTCCGGAGCGCGCCGCTCACAAATGCAACCTGCTTAATGAATGCATGTTGGCAGGCGACAAGATCGCCTGCCCCACCAATTATTGCAGGAGCATCAGCAGCAGCGCCTTTTGGGCGTGAAGCCGGTTCTCGGCCTGATCGAATACCACCGAGTGAGCCGACTCCATGACCTCATCCGTGGTTTCCTGGCCGCGCTTGGCGGGCAGGCAGTGCATAAAAACAGCATCCTGCCGCGCGTTCGCCATCAGTGTTTCGGTTACCTGGAAAGGGGCGAAGATCTCACGCCGCGCCGCCGCTTCGTGTTCCTGACCCATACTGGCCCAGACGTCGGTGTAGACCGCATTGGCTGCCACTACGGCATCCTCGGGGTCGTTGGTGATCTCTATCTGGGCGCGAGTCTCGGCGGCGTATTCGCGGGCAATTGCCACAATTTCGGGTTTCGGCTCGAAGCCGGCGGGAGTGGCAACCGAGCAATTCACTCCGAGGCGAGCCGCATTCAGAAGCAAGGAATGCGCCACGTTGTTGCCATCGCCGACGAATGCCAATTTCAGGCCTTTCAGGCGTCCGAACTGTTCACGCAGCGTGAGCATGTCGGCGAGGGCCTGGCAGGGATGATACAGATCGCTCAGCGCATTAATCACCGGAACTTTGGACCAGTGCGCCAATTCCTCGATGGTTTCCTGAGAGAAGACCCGCGCCACGATGCCGTCGGTCCAGCGGTCGAGGTTGCGGGCGACATCCTTAATAGGTTCGCGCTCGCCGACGGGGCCGGTCTGCACCACTGCGTCGCCGCCAAGCTGCTTGATAGCAAGTTCAAAGGTCATGCGAGTGCGAAGCGACGGCTTCTCAAAGAGCAGCGTGAGGTAGCGGCCTTTCAAGGCGGAGGCGAAGCGAGGACGGCTTTGTTTCACCTGTTCAGCGAGGTCCAGCAGATGAACGAGTTCGTCAGTCGATAAATCGAGGTCGTGACGGAGATTGGAAGCTCCGACATGGGCAGCAGGCTGAAACAGGGTCGCGGCCACGTTTATCCTCCTTCTTGGGAATGCCGCCGACAAGGCGGAGTGAATCTTTATTCACTACTATGAATAATTACACATACCGCTGGAAAGCGCAAGTGGAGGGTTGGCGTAAAGTTGGTCGCGCGAAAAGGGGCCGACCGGAGGCAAGGTCTGCGGACCCGACCAGCTCCACCACTTCGGGTTTCCAGGACGCCACGAGGTGAGCATGATATGAGAGAGTGGTGACTGGGTGGCTGTTCCAGTTCGAGTGGGACAATGCCAAAGCGGACGCCAATGAACGCAAGCACGGCATCGGGTTCGAATTGGCGTCATAGGTTTTCTACGATCCGCGACTGCTCACGGTCGCTGATCTGGGGCACAGCGGAACCGAGGAACGGTGGTTTCCATAGGGATCGCCGGCAACGGTAGGCTGCTGTCGGTGGTCCATCTTTGGATCGAATCCGATCCGGTGATCAAGGTCAGGCTGATATCGGCCCGCAGAGCGACGCAGGCCGAGCGCCGCCAGTACGAGGAAGGTTTGTGAGCAATCGACCAGTTGACGATGATGCGGATATGCCCGGCGAGATTGACTTCAGCGCCGGTGTCCGGGGGCTTCACCATATCCCTGCTGGCGCCAAGGTACTGATGCCCGTCTCCATCGAGCGGGGAGTCTGGGAGTATCTCGCCGGGAAGGCCGAACAGCGAGGCGTTCAGTTGTCCGAGCTTGTGACCGAAGTGCTGAAGCGTGATATCGAGATCAACGAGGCACTGAAATAGAAATTCATCGCGCCTGATTCCGTCGTGAAGCTCCTGTCGTGAACTTCGGAGATATCCGCGATTCAGCCTCTGTGTCTTTTGATGCTGAGTCTGGTCTCTTCGTGCCTTCGATGACCCCACATAATGAGTGAAGTGTCTACCGGAGCCGAAGTCCTTCTTCAAACATTGGTCGCCAATGGCGTCAACGCCTGTTTCATGAATCCCGGCACTTCGGAGATGCATTTTGTCGCCGCGCTCGATCGCATTCCCGCGATGCGCGGTGTTCTTTGCCTGTTCGAAGGCGTCTGTTCCGGCGCGGCCGACGGCTATGCGCGCGCCACGGGCACGCCCGCCGCGACCCTCTTGCATCTCGGGCCCGGCTTGGCGAACGGTCTGGCCAACTTTCACAACGCCCGCAAAGCCCGAGTGCCGGTGGTCAGCATTGTCGGCGAGCATTCCACGGCTCATTTCCGATACGATGCGCCGCTTTCGGCAGACATCGAAAATTTCGCACGCACGGTCTCTGATCGCGTCCGCATCGCGAAAAACGGACACGAACTCGGCGCCGACATGTCCTCTACCATCGCCGACGCTAAACAGCCGCCCGGCCAGGTGGCGATGCTGATCGTACCCGCGGATCTCTCGTGGTCGCCCGCCGAAGGCTGCGGCAGCGTGATAGCGCCACAGGTGCGGCGTATGCCTTCGAGCGCGGCCATCAATCGCGCGGCCGAGCTCGTGCGAAAGCCGGGAACCGCGCTTCTGCTGGGTGGAAGCGCGCTTGCGCCAGAAGCCCTGGACGCCGCCGCCCGGCTCGCAGCAGCGACAGGCGTGCGCGTCCACATCGCGAGGAACGTGGCGAAGATCTGGTCCGGCCGGGGACGCTTTCAGCCCACGCAGGTGCCTTATTTCCCCGAACCCGCGCTCGAGTTGTTTGCCGATCTTCAGAACCTGGTTCTGGTGGAGGCGAAGACGCCGGTTTCCTTCTTTGGTTATCCGAATACGCCGGGTTCTCTGGTGCCGGATGCATGCCACATATCGATGCTGGCCGGAGTCGACGAAGATGGCGCCGGCGCGCTTGCGGCGCTTGCCGAAGGCTGCGCTCCGGTGATTCAGCCGCCCCGCTTAACACCGTCGCCGGTGGAGCAGGGAGCCTTGACGCTCGACGCCATCGGCAGCGTGGTCGCAGCGTATCTTCCGGAAAACGCGCTGATCTCGGAAGAGATGCTCTCCTCCTCCGGGCGCGTGCTTGGTTATCTCGCCAATGCAGCGCCGCACGAATGGATGCCGGTTACGGGTGGAGCGATTGGGCAAGGTCTCCCCGTGGCGGTTGGCGCGGCGGTAGCGTGTCCGGATCGCAAAGTGATTGCGCTCGAAGCCGATGGCAGCGGGATGTATACTCCTCAGGCGCTGTGGACCATGGCTCGCGAAAAACTGGATGTCGTCACCGTGATCTTCGCCAACCGGCGCTACGCCATTCTCGATATCGAGATGCAGCGCACCGGAGCTCGCGGCTTCGGGCCGGCGGCCGGCAAGCTAATCGATATTGGGAAACCGGATCTCGACTGGGTAAGCTTGGCGGCTGGAATGGGTGTCGCCGCCACCCGCGCCACATCGGCGGCGGAGTTTGCTGCGCAATTCCGCGCGGCAGTTCGAGGAAAGGGCCCCTGTCTTATTGAGGCGATCATTCCTTAGGGAGGCCACTCTCATCGGGGAGAACGTCGGTACAACTGCCCAATGTCACTTAGTTATCGTGGAGTCGCGAATTCTGGCTTAATAGTGGGGCGGACCCCCTGGTCCGCGCGGGTCCCCCGGACCCGCTCTACGCCAATGAAATCAGGCGCATGGACGTGTGAAAAGGCCGGTGAGAACAAGACTACCATGGAGCGCCAGCCATCGAGGCGACCATTTGAGCGCCTCCCGCGGAGCCGTTCCAAGGCCGCTTTATTCACCGAGGATCGATAGAACGCCTGGCGGGGAGGCGGAGACCGGGAATCCGGCTGAGTTCCTTTTCGAGCGCCGCCAGCGCCTGGGCGGCGGTCATTTCGCGCTTCAGCACCGAGTGGACAGCAAGAAAATACGAGCGGCTGACGGGATCATAATTGGGGCCTGAAACCGCGGAAGGCCGGGAAAAAGAGTTGGCCGGCATGCTCTGAATGTGGTCCGGCGGGTGCGCCCCTTCGGACGGGACGGGACCGGATTGGAGGGATGGCATGGTGGGGAGACCATTCGCCAGCTTCACCCGGCTTTCCGCGGGGTTTCCGGTGAAGAACCGGATGAACGCAGCCGCCTCACGCGGATGCTTCGAATAGCGAGAGATGCCCAACCCGCCCCCTCCAATCACACCACCTCGAGGCAGCGTAGTCGCGCCTACGCGGCCGCGTGTATGGGTGTCGGCCGTCCGCCAGCCGGACCAGGTCCGCAAAAACGCGGCATTACCCACTTCGAATACATTGTCGGCATCCTTTTCCTTGTATTCCACCACTGATGGCGGCGAGATTGACCCAACCCACCTGGCCGCTCGCTCCCAAGCTTCCTCTGCAACGCGATTGTTCACGACGACCGAGCCATCCTGCTCAATAATGCGCCCTCCGCCCTCGATGCCTTGCCATTCCATGGCATTGCAGGTGAGGCCCTCGTACGCGTCCCCTTGCCAGACGTATCCCCAGAAAGCGGAGTGGCCCTTGCGGCGTTCGCCGGCCTGAATGCGACCCGCCATGCGCTCGAGCTCTGCCCAGGATCGTGGCGGATGCGAGAAGCCGTATTCAGCCAGCAAATCGGAACGGTAGTAGAGCAATCCGACGTAGCTTACCAGCGGCAGCGCAACGAGGCGTCCGTGCACGGTACCGTTGCGGATCAGCTCGGGAAAAGGCAGCTTTGCCAGGTCGCCCAACCATGGATTCAGATCCAGCAGATCGTCAACTAGCACTCCCGGCCAAACGAAGTCGAGGGTCAAGACATCCGGCTCGGGCGAATGCTCGCGAAAGTAACCCCGATACACTTCCAGGCGATCCGTCGCAGACTCTCGATTCGGGATGAGCCGGACCCCTATACCCGTGTCATGAGCAAAAGTGCGCATGTATTCACGTTCGGCGTCGAGGCTTTCGTTCTCGATGAGCGGGGTGGTGGTAAGGACGACACTAGTCTGCTGGCTGATCGGTTGTTTGGCGCCACACGAAGACAGGACGATGCCGGCGAACAATGCCAGCCAGCGGCCGGCCGAAGCGGGGCCAATCACCTGCTGACACACAGGGCCAGTCACTTAGTGCGATTCCTTTCACGCTTTATATCGACAGGATTCCCGGCGCGCATGACAGGGAGAAATGTAGTGCCGATTCCTCACTGTGTCTATATCGACAAGATTCTCGACAGACGTGAAGAACGAGGCAGAATTGCCCGATAAGTTATTCCAGTAACCTGCTGTGCAAACTTCCCTATTGCGTTTGCTGAAGCATTTCAGGATCCGCGGACTCCGAATCGGTGTGCGGCTGACCCTCTCGTACGCCCTGATCAGCGCACTGATGTGCCTCGGCGGAATTATGTCCGTATGGCACGTGGCAGCCGCGAACCAGCAGGCGCAGCGTCTGAACCAACTGAACGGACGAATGCTCACGCTGCTGCGCCTGAACAACGACATCCTGGCGGTGAAGGAACGCGTGGAGGGCGCGGTAGCGACGCACCGCGCCGACGAATTTTCATCCGAGGCCAGTGTTTCGCTCGCTTCTCTCCGGCGAGACCTGCATGCCAGCGTCGAGTCGATCCGCGACGGGCCGGGAGACCTGGCGCCACATACGGCGGCGCCACATACGGCGGCTGTAGATACGCTGAACTACATTCGTGCGTCACTGCCGGATGACGTCGACGCGGCTTTACGTCTGGCGCGCGCGGGCGATTGGCAAGCCGTCCAGCTCAGGCTGGCAAACCAGATCAGCGGCGCCAGTCTGAGCATGGCTGGGCTGGTCCAGGAAATGGACGCCGAGGTCGCTCTGGCCCGCATTCAGGCGCTGGACCGCATGCGGACCGAGCAAACGCGGGCCGTCGCCGTGACCGTCGAGCTGTCGATGATGAGCCTGCTCGCGGCGCTGGCGATGGGCTTTACGGTCACGCGGAGCATCGCGCAACCACTCGAGCTTTTGCACGCCGGAACGCGCGGCCTGGCAACCGGAGATTTTGGGCGCGCGATTCCCGCCGCCGGACAAGACGAACTGACGAACCTGACGAGGGTGTTCAACGAAAGCTCGGCGCGCCTGGGCGAACTGTACGAAAAAGTGACCACCAGCGCGGCGCACTTCCGGTCGCTGATCGTCAACGCAGCGGACCTGATTACCGTGGTGGACGGCCAGGGCGAGGTGGCTTTTTGCAGTCCCGCCGTAGTGCGGGTTCTGGGCTACGCCCCGGAGGCAATGCCCGGGCAGAGCATCTTTTCGTTCATTCATGCCGATGACGCCGGCTGGCTTCGGGAATTCATGGCCACCGGTGCTGCCGGGGCGGTATGCTCGCTGGAATTTCGCTGGAAACACCACGACGGCACGTGGCGCATGTTGGAGGGCACAGTAAGCAACCGCCTGCACGATGCCGCTGTCCGGGGCCTGGTGATCAATTCGCGCGACATCACGTCGCGAAAGCAGGCCGAAAACAGAATTCAACAAATGAATGAAGACCTGGAGCGCCGGGTGGCCGAACGCACGGGAGAACTGGAGACGGCCAGAGCTCAAGCGGAGGCAGGCAGCCGCGCCAAGAGCGAGTTCCTGGCGAGTATGAGCCACGAGATTCGCACGCCAATGAACGGCGTGATAGGGATGACCGGCCTGCTGCTCGATACCGACCTCAGCGAAGAGCAGCGCCACTATGCCGCGAGCGTACGCAACTGCGGCGAGGCTCTCTTGAGGCTGGTCAACGACATCCTCGATTTCTCCAAGATCGAAGCCAGGAAGCTGGACTTGGAGAAGGTGGACTTCAATCTCAATTACCTGTTGGATGATTTTGCGACCGCCCTGGCGGCGCCGGCGCAGCAGAAGGGGCTGGAGTTGCTCTGCACGGCCGCGCCGCAGGTCCCCACGCTGCTGCGCGGCGATCCGGGCCGCCTGCGCCAGATTCTGACTAACCTGGCGGGCAACGCCATAAAGTTCACCGAACGGGGCGAAGTGGCGGTTCGAGTGACGCTGCAGAAAGAGACCGATGCGGAGTGCCTGCTGCGGTTCTTCATCCGCGACACCGGCATCGGGATTCCCGAAGACAAGATCGGCGGGCTGTTCGAGAAGTTCAGGCAGGTCGATGCGTCGACCACCCGCAAGTATGGCGGCACAGGGTTGGGACTGGCCATTTCGAAGCAACTGGCCGAGATGATGGGTGGAGAAGTGGGCGTCTCGAGCGAAGCGGGCAGAGGTTCGGAGTTCTGGTTCACCGTCCTTCTGGGTAAGCAGCCCGCGGCGGCGCAGCCGGAATATCAAACACCGGAGGCGCTCCGCGGCGTGCGCGCGCTGATCGTGGATGACAGCGCCGCCAGCCGCGCGATCCTGGCGGAGCGTATGATTTCTTTGGGCATGCGCCCGTCTGAAGCCGGCGACGGCCCCGCGGCGCTGAGGGCCCTCTATTGCGCGCTGGAGGAGAACGATCCGTTCCGAGTCGGCTTGATCGACATGGAGCTGCCGGGCAGGGCCGGCGAGGTCCTGAACGAGGCCATCCGCGTCGACCGCCGCTTGGCCCGCACGCGGACGGTAATGCTCACCTCCTTGCGAGCCCGCGATCAGGCGCGGCGATTTGAAGAGACCGGCATCGCCGCCTCTCTCAGCAAGCCGGTGCGCCATCAGGAACTGCTAAACGCCCTTTCCCGCGCTGTGTCCAGCGATCCCGATTCCGCTACGCAGCGCGTCGTCACGCCAGGCGCGGCAGGCAAAAGATTGCGGCCTCTCGCTGGCGTCAACGCGCGGATTCTGCTTGCCGAGGACAATGTCGTCAATCAGCAGGTAGCCTTGGCCATGCTCCGGAAGCTCGGGCTACGCGCTGACGCAGTGGCCGATGGCGCCGAAGCAGTCAAAGCGCTGGAATCCATTCCCTACGACTTGGTGCTGATGGACGTCTGCATGCCGGTGCTGGACGGCATTGAGGCTACCCGTCAAATTCGCGATCCGGAGTCCAAGGTCGGCGATCACGCCATTCCCATCGTCGCCCTGACCGCCAACGCCATGAAGAACGACCGGGAGCAGTGCCTCGACGCGGGTATGAACGACTATTTGTCCAAACCAGTTTCGCGGGAGAGGTTGCTCGCTGTGATCGGGAAATGGCTTGGGGCCGGGAATGGCGGGTTTTCTCCGGTCCGAACAGCCGCTCAATCCGTAGCCCTGAAAAGCGATGCAAGATCGCACGACCTGGAGGGCCTGGCGAGATGCGCGCCGAGTCGCGGAAAGCGGCTCGCGAGCCCGGATGACGGGGCGACTCGTATCGTGAGCGGCGCCAGAATCCTGGTAGCCGAGGACGACCCCACCTGCCAGGAGCTAACTCTTGCACAACTGCGGACGCTTGGAATCGAGGCCGACACCGTCGGCACCGGCGCCGAAGCCATCGAAGCGGTGCGGGACGGAACATACGGTCTGGTGCTGATGGACGTCCGCATGCCAGTGATGGACGGCATCGAAGCCACTCGCTGCATCCGCACGTCGGATCACCCGGGCATTCCGATCATCGCCGTCACTGCCGCCGAAATGCCGGGAGACCGGGATCGTTGCCTGAGCGAGGGGATGAACGACTTTCTTACGAAACCGGTGAAGCTCGGGCAGCTCACCGAGATGTTGGCCAAGTGGCTGCCCGCGACCGCAGGGCCTTGCGTGGAGCCACCTGGCGCCATTTACGATGAAGACCCTCAGTTGGTGCCCTGATGGCCCAGCGTTGCGCCGGCTTCAGACGAGATCGGCTGTCCTGCGACAGGCTTCAGAGGATCCTGAAAAAAGCGGGGATTACGATTTGGCCGCCGATGAACGCCGATGAACGCGGACAAGCCATTCGTCTTCAAGTTTGTCCTCCATCAGCGTTGACCGGCGTTCATCCGCGGCTATTCGAGTTTTACTGCGAGGAAAGCTTGGCTTCGGCCACGTCGCTGTGGGCGATGGACCCCTCCGCCGGCTTCGAGAGTGCAACGGCGGCTGGCTTTGACAATCCCTGGGACTCGTAAATCGCATTGAAGATGAACTGGTATGCACCATGAGACTGGCCGCGCCACTGCGGGCGGAAACCGAGCAGGTAGATGCGGCCCTTGCCATATTGGACTTCCATAGCCGCGGCCTTGCCCTGAATTCTTTCCGGATGCAACAGGTAGCCGCTCATGAGCGGGCTTTGCTCCTTGGAATAGGCCGCGATCACGCGGCCGCGAAATCCGTCTTTGGCCTCGAAGGCCGGGCCGCGCTCAAACATCACAATAGGATCGTGAGTGAGCCCCCACGCGGCCGCATCGCTCATGTCCCGCACTTCAACGCGCAACAGTGCCCCCGAGCAGAAAAACTCTTCGTCCTTGAGTCCGGCCAGCACGTTTTTCACCGGCAGCCCCAAATCCTGGATAGCGAACAGGGAGGCATCGTTGAAGGTGATGAGGATTCCTCCCTCCTGGACGAAGTTGCGCAAGGCGGCAACGCCCAGTGCGCCGATGCCGCCGGTAAACTCGCCGCGAATGGTTCCCACTCCAAAGCCGTTGCGCAGAGTTTCCGGCGACGCATCGGGAATAATGATGGCGTCCAACCGGTCGCGCAGATTTCCGGCCTGGATATCGCCGTTGCGCAGGGTGAGCGGCGCGAAATCGTAATTCTCGAGGATCCAGCGCGACCAGCCTTCGTCGATGATCGGTACCCACGCGCGATACAAACCGACGCGGGGCTTCTTCACGGCGATGGCGTCTTTCGGAGCGGCCGCTACTGCCTTTACCGCGAGCGAATTCTCGCGCGCCAACTTTTCCATGCGAGCGCGATCCACGCCCGCCACCACGATGGCGCCGGTTTCCATTCCCTGAGAGGTCTCGATTTCAGCGGTGGCGAACGACACATGGCCACCGCTCGAAAGAATGTCGTTAATCGCTTTGAAACTCGAGTTCGGCTGGTGGCTCAGCACAAACACGCTGCCCGCGCCTTCCACGGTTCCGGGCGGCGGCGTGAATTGTTCGATCCGTTTCAGCGACGCCCGCTGGTCAGCAGCCACGGGTTGAAGCACGGGCGACACTTGCACACCCATCTGCATGGGCAGCGTCCACCCGGTGACATCGTAAGGCAGCTTGGGCGGGCTGGCCGGCGTCTCCCGCAAGTCAGGGTACTGCTGCGGCTCAAACAGCTCTTTCACCAGCGGAGAAAAGGGCTGGTCCATCAGCACCACCCAGGTCCCGGGCGGGTAGTCTCGTCCATTGGCATGGAAGGGCTGAACGGCCTCCTGCACCTCGATGCCGTTGATCATCAGCTTCTGGACAAGCGTCGCCGCTTCCGGCAGGTCGCGCTGCTGGTGCGCGATGACGTAGGCAAAGGGAGGTTCTTTGCGGAAGCGCTCGACGTTGTCGCGCGCCGCCTGATAGCGGTTGTAGAGCAATTCCTCGCGGTATTTCGCCGCTATATCCAGCACCGCCAGGGACGCGCCTTCCATATAATCCACCGCGTCGCGCAGCCTCCACCAGCCTCCCTTCCAGGGACTGCTGTAGAAAACTCCCGAGCGGAGGTCGCGCTGGTCCTTGGGAAACTCATCCACCGTGTAGAAGCGCGGGGTGGCGTACCGATAGAGAGCGGTCTCGGTGAAGAACGCGATGCTGTTGCGGAAGATATGGGTGTAGTCGAGAAACCCGGGATACCAGTTGTCGAAGCCCACGCGGTTCACGGCGCCGGGCATTCCGTGGGCGTCCAGATAGGCGGCGATGCCGGTGCCGATCAGGCCCAGCCACCGCGCCATCAGCGGGTGAATGTTGGAAGAAATCGGCTCGACGAAGGGTGGAATGAAAATACGCGTGGGAAACGGCGCGGTTTGGTGGTGACAGTAAAAGATGACCGGGTCCCATTCGATCTCGGCGCGAGTCACGTCCTGCGACTCGAGCATATTGTTCATGTACCCGTCGCGATTGTTGTCGTGGCCCACATACTCCTGGTAGAGGTCAGGCAAGGGGCTCGCCTCGAAGGTCGTGCCCAGGTTCTTGCGGTACCACGCTACGACTTCGTTCTGGCCGTCGGGGTTCAGAGTCGGCCACAGCATAACGATGTCGTGGTTCAGAATCGCATCCACTTGGGGATCTCCCTGGGAGGCCACCAGCTTGTAGGCCAGATTGATGGATTGCTGCGCGCCCGCCACCTCGGTGGAATGCAAACCCCCATCAATGTGCACGATAGCTTTGCCCTCTCGCGCCAGCGCCCGCGCGGCTTCGTCCGACAACCCACGCCCGTCCGCCAGCTTTCGCGAGATGTCCTTGAAATGGTCCAGCTGCGCCAGGTTTTCCGGCGACGAGATGATGGCAATCTCCCAATCGAGGCCTCGGGTTGTTTTACCCACCGTGACCAGCCTGATACGGTTCGAAGCCGCCGCCAGTTTGCGAAAGTAGTCCCGCGATTCGTCGTAGCTGGCTAGGTAGAAATCGTCGCCCGGCCGGTGGCCGAGAACCGACTGCGGCGACGGCACATTGGGCGCCGGGTTGGCAACATCGGCGATATGCTCATCGGCGGCGAGCAGGTTCCCAAAGGAGATCACGCCGGCGAGCGCCAGCACGGGTCCGAGTTTACTCTGCATTTTGGGGAAGTCGACCTCAGCTTTCGACGGTAAAACAGATTTGTTTGCGAAGCAAGCCGCACGGGCCCGCTAACGGCACTGAACCGCGCGCGTCAGCAAGCGGATAGCCTTCGTACGCATACGTCCGCGACTTGGCGCTAACGCACGACGTCGAGGTCTTTTCCGTAAACGATCTCTCCGCTGAAATGCTGGCGAACTTCGCGGATCACCTCGTCCGGCGGCTGGCCCATCGGTAGTTCGTGATACAAAACCAGCTTCTTCACGTTCGCCGCCGCGGCCAGCTTGCCAACCTCAATCGCGGATGTGTGAAAGGCAGAATGATAGCGCTGCCAATCGGGTGTCCGCGACTCCAATCCTTTTTGCGAATAGAATTCGTGGACCAGAATGTCGCAATCCTTGGCCGCCTCGAGCAGCCCGGGGCTATACGTGGTGTCGCCCGAAATGACAATCACCTTTCGCGTCACATCGAAGCGATAGCCGTAGGCGTATTTCCAAGTGCCATGAGCGACCGGGATAGCGGAGACGCTGACTGCCGCGTCGCGATAAATCTCGCCTGGCCGCGGCACTTCGTGCACATGAACGACATAGGCCTGCTTCACCGATGGCTCGAGGCCGTGAAGGCGAATATCCATGTCCTCTTTCCAGGCTTTGAGGATCTGGCTCGACATGGCGGCGATGCCCGGCGGCCCGTAAATCTCCAGCGCTTCTTTTCGGCCGGTGACGGCGGGGGTGAATATGAGGTCGGGCAGCCCGACAGTGTGGTCGGAATGCAGGTGAGTGATGAAGACGCGGGTCAGTTGGTCCATGCGAATGCCCGCCTGAGCGGCGCGGCGAACCACGCCCGGCCCCGCGTCCACGATGTAAACGTTCTGGCCGGTCACGATGGCCAACGCCGGCCCGCTGTGCTCGGGATCCGGAATGGGCGTGCCGGTGCCCAGCAGAATCACGCGGGTGTCGCTTTCCGGGCGCGTTGGCTGTGCAACACACGCCGCAACCAGGCACGGGAGCGCAAAAATAAGCTTCTTCATGCAATGAAAGTTCAGTTTAGCCCGCCTGAAAATGTGGCGCGGGCACTCGTGCCTGCCGCGTCGGCTCTCGTGCCGACGCTTGCTCCTGCTGAGTGTGTCACCTCGGCTGAAAGGTCGAGAGGATTCTCGACACTGCAGAGAGGACTGCCCGCGCCACATTTGACAGACCCTTACCCAAACCGTTAGATTGCAGTCTCGATGTTATTTCGATCGATTGTCGCGCCCGCCTTCTCGCTTATGGCCTCGCTGGCGCTTTTCGCCCAATCGCCGCCTGGCGACTCCAGCCAGTTGGCGAAGACTCTGGCGGCGCTCGCGAAGCGGTGTGACCATCCGCGGCAGTATTCCTGGCAAGGTGAACTGACGATCGAGGCGCGCGAAGGCGACGGCGCGTTCCTGACGGTTGCGTCGGCGAAGGCCGAGTTGGCGAGCGGCGAGGAAGGGAAGTCCCTGCTTAAGATAGATCCCACTGGCGGGGAGGAGTATTGGCTGATTTCCGACGGAAAGAAAACGTGGAGTTACCTTCCCGCCAAGAAGCAATACATGGTGGAGGAATTGGCCAGCCTGTCTTCCGGGGCCGATGAGCAAGAGCAGCAGGGCGAGGCCGAAGAGGGCGAAACCCTTGTAGGGCGGTATGCGCTCAACGCCGTGGCCAGCGTCTCCGAATTCTTGAAGCACGCGAAGCAGATCGGGTCGACGAAGACCGCTTCTCTTAAGTTCGGAAAGGAGAAGGTCAACTGGCCGGTGGTTCAAATTCTCGACAAGCCGGAAGACAACGGGAACCAAATTATCGCCGAGCTGACCATGCCGCCCGACAAGCCCGTGCTGGGGCGTATGGCGTGGCTTGAGATCCGTCCAAAAGACGGCAAAACGGTTACGATCCGTACCAATCTGCAATTCTCCTCGTTTTCAGCCGGTGAGCCAGTGCCAGATGAGCTGTTCACCTTTGAGCCGCCCAAGAAGGCCAAGCAAGTCGAGGAATTGGTGTTTCCCGGCCAATCCGGCTCGGCCCTGGTTAATCACCCGTCTCCCGAATTCGAGGCCAAGACTATCAATGGCGAAAAAGTCCGCCTCCGGGACCTGCGAGGCAAAGTGGTGATGCTGAGTTTCTGGGCAAGCTGGTGCCCTCCCTGTCGTGAAGAACTGCCGGCGGTGGCCAAACTTTACGGCGAATTCAAGGACAAGGGGCTGACCGTTTATGGCGTGAATGATGAAGACAGCGGAATAGCCAGGAAGTATCTGGAAAAGGCCGGCCTGACCTTGCCCACCATCGATGACAATTCCCAGAAGGCATCGCGCCTCTACCATGTCACTTCCATCCCGACGGTTTTTCTGATCGATGGAAACGGCAAGGTGATCAAGCGGCTCCGCGGCGGACACAGCGAGGAAGCGCTTCGCACTGCTCTGAAATCCGCCGGCATCGGGAACGAATAGCGGCGCCTGTTCTGAGCCATCTAGCCCCATGCGTCAGCTTGGGGCTGTGTCCCCATGTCTCCGAGACTGCTGAAAAAGCCTCCGGCGGCTGAATGCCTGTTGTCGTGGTGGCGCAGGCGGTTTCGCCTGCGTTTTTCCGGTTCAGGCCTTTTTCAGCAGCCTCGTCCGCTCGCTGATGCGCGCAGTTCAGTGCTGCCTGTATACCGAACCGTGACCGTAGCTCGCGAAGCGTCACGCAGCGGACGCGGACTTCAGCAACCTGGCGCCAGACGGGCGGCTAGCAGGGCCGCCGGTCAGGCTGCTCCCCGCTCATGCGGCCAGCGCTTTGCCATGAATGAGCGCAGGCGCAAGATAGCCTGTGATTTGAGCTGCGAAATGCGCGACTCGTGCAGCTCCACGATCTTGGCAATTTCGCGCAAAGTCATTTCCTCGTAGTAGTAGAGGCTGAGCACTGTTTTCTCGATATAAGGCATGCGCTCGATTGTTTCGGCGAGAATTCGCACCAATTCGGCCCGCTCATACAGATGCGAGGGCCAGTCCTCTCTCGTGTCGGCGAGATAGCGAAGCAGGTCTTTACCTTCCTCTTCGCCGCCCGAGTTCTCGAGACTGCCGAGGGTCAGTCCTCGGGCATCGGAAAGCCAATTCTGGTATTCGCCAACCGATAGCTGAAGTTGTTTGGCAATTTCCTCCTCCAAGGGAGCTCGCTGGAGTTCTTGTTCCAACACCGCGATGGCGGATTCAATCAGCTTGGCGCGTCGGCGTTGCTGCCGAGGAGCCCAATCGAGACCACGCAAGCTGTCAAGAATGGCGCCGCGAATCTTGTACTCGGCGTATGTTTTCAGCTTGACGTCATGGCGAGGGTCGTAGCGGTCAATGGCGGATATGAGGCCCAGCACTCCGGTCGAGATGAGATCGTCGAGACTCACTGAAACTGGAAGACGCTCGTGAATGCGCCGGGCAATCAACCGGACCTGTGGCAGGTGTTCCAAAATGAGCCGCTCGCGCACCTCGGCGGCCAGCGGCGCGGCAGCTTCCCGGGTCTCGGGCTCGGCAGGTATTGCAGAATTATTCATTTCACGATTCCCACGGAAATTACCTCGACGAGTTTGGTGGCTGACCGGGTGAAGTGGAAGCTGAATACTGGGCGACTCATTGCTCTGGTGTTAATCGGCGGATTGGTGAGATTACTTTGGTGTGGAACGCCGGTTCTTTACGCGTTGGGCTCAGGTTAATCTGGGCCAACCAGTTACGACGAGCACCAGTCACACAGCTTGCATTTTTTCCTCTGAGTAACAAAAACCCAGTCTGTTCAGCGACATGAGGGGTATTCAAGCGGCATGATCGCGACCTCGAAGGGCCGGAGCGGGAAAGCGGCTCTATATATTAAGTCGCGATGACAAAGCTCGACTTAACACTTCGATTGGCGCGAGAGTCGGGCCGTTCAGCCGCCGAAGCCGCCGATGTCCTCGATGAAGCGGTGCAGACGATCCTAAAGAGCGCACAGGCCCGCGGGCCGTTGTGCGCGACCAATAAAAGCGCACAGGCCCGCGGGCCGTTGTGCGCGACCAATAAAAGCCCACAGGCCCGCGGGCCGTTGTGCGCGACCAATAAAAGCCCACAGGCCCGCGGGCCGTTGTGCGCGACCAATAAAAGCCCACAGGCCCGCGGGCCGTTGTGCGCGATTAATAAAAGCCCACAGGCTACGCACAAGCCCTTGTGCGCGATTGATAAAAGCCCACAGGCTGCGCACAAGCCCTTGTGCGCGATCAATAAAAGCGCGCCGGCCCCGACCCGCGTCACCAAACCAAAGGGAAATTCGGCAAACAAGCTGCATAAAAGGCCGGATGGGAAATCAGCCAAGGCGGCCAAACCGGATCGCCCATGAAGAGCGCGGCGAATGACGCAGAAGTCTTGCGCCTGATCCGCAGCGTTTTGCGGGAGGGCGCGCCAGTGGTCATCGACGGAGTCGGGGCCTTCTTCCTAAACGCAAATGGCGATGTGGGGTTTCAGCCCGAGCCTAGGCCGCGCGTTTTTATCGCATACGCCAGCGAGGATGAAGAGCCTGCCGGGCGCCTCTACCGGGCGCTCAGACGGCATGGCTTTTCGGCGTGGCGCGACCAAGAGAAACTTCTGCCCGGACAGAACTGGCCGAGAGCGATCGAGCGCGCGATCGAGCGCAGCGACTTTTTCATCGCATGCCTCTCAAAGAATTCAATCATCAAGCGCGGATATTTCCAAAGCGAATTGCGCTATGCGATTGATCTGGCGCGGCGCGTGCCGGTGGGCGAAATCTTTGTGATTCCCGCTCACCTCGACAAATGCCGCATGCCGGCGACAATCGGAGACGAAACGCACTACGTAGATTTGTTTTCAGATTGGGAACGGGGCATCGCAAAGGTGGTGCGGGCAATGCACCGTGAAGCCCACCGCCGCCAGCAGCAGCTAGAGCTTGTTTAGTTTCCGTTTGGCTTCACGGCCCTCTTTGGATTCGGGCGCCAACTGGACAACGCGCGTGAAAGCGGCACGCGCCGCATCTCTTTGCTTTAGCTTCTCGCGCGCCTCGCCCAGTTTGAAGAATGCCTCAACCAACCCCGGGTTCCATCGGGACGCTTCCTCGTATCGCTTGGCCGCGGCGCGGTAACTGCCCTTGTTCCAGTAGAAATTCCCTACCGTAATCTCATTCTTGGCTTGAATCGGGTTGAAGGAGTAGACCTTGGGCTTCTCGCCCTCGTCCTCTTCGGGAGGATTGTCTTCATCCGTAGCCTGCGGGGAGGCCGGGGCCTTGTCCGGAGGAGGTGGCGCGGGAGCCTGCTGGGGCAACGCGATCGCCGCCAGGAAAAACAACATGAATATGACCGGCAAGAGTCTGCGTGTCACAATCAAATTATAGCCGCTGATGGATCTTCGGGAGAAAGCCGCCCAACTACCCACACAGCCCGGCGTATATCTTTACAAAGACTCCGCCGGTGCCGTCCTTTATGTCGGGAAGGCGAAGAACCTGCGCAGCCGCGTGCGAAGCTACTTCCTCGAGGAGCGGCTGGCTGAAGCCAAGACAGGCAGTCTCATCGCCGAGGCGCGCGACATCCAGTTCATCGAGGTCGATAACAACAAGGAAGCGCTCGCCCTCGAGAACAATCTCATCAAGCAATATAAGCCGCGCTTCAATGTTCTGCTGCGCGACGACAAAACATTTCCCTACATCAAACTGACGGATGAGAAATATCCGCGCGTTTACGTGACGCGCCGCCTGATCAAGGATGGCTCAACCTACTACGGCCCGTACTTTCCGGGGAATCTCGCCCACCGCCTGGTGAATTTCATTCATCGCCATTTCAAGGTGCCGTCCTGCAAGATCGACTTTTCGCGAGTCCACAGTCATCCCTGCCTGCAATACCACATCCATCGCTGTCTAGGGCCGTGTGTGGCGGGTTTGACCACCGACGAGGCATACAGCGCGGCCGTGCGCGACGTTCGTCTCTTCCTCGAAGGCCGGCATCGCGATCTGGCGGACGATCTCGAGCGGCGCATGCAGCAGGCGTCAGCGGAAATGCGATTCGAGGAGGCAGCGGGCCTCCGCAACCTCGTCACCACCGTCCGGGAGGTGGATGAAAAACAAAAGATGGCCGCGGCCGACGGCGACAACGCAGATATCTTCGCCTATTACGCCGAGCCGCCTCTGGTGGCCGTGAACCTGTTTCACTTGCGCAATGGCAGGGTGGTCGACCGGCGCGAAATGTTCTGGGAGGATCAGGACGATTTTCAGGAGTCCGATTTCTTTGCCGCCTTGCTCAAGCAAATCTACCTCAACCAGGATTTCGTGCCGGCCCACATCTACGCTCCGGTGGATTTCGAGGACCGGGACGAATTGGAGGAGATCCTCTCCGAAAGGCGCGGGCGCAAGGTGGAGATAGCGACTCCACAGCGTGGATCCAAGCGTGCCATGGTCGCATTGGTCACGACCAATGCGCGCCACAGTTTCGACCAGCGGTTCCGGGTCCTCAAGCCCTCTACCGAAGCAATCCAGGAAGCGCTGAAAGATGCCTTGAACCTGCCTGAAGCGCCGAAGCGAGTGGAGTGCTTCGACATCTCGCACATCCAGGGCACCGACCAGGTGGCGAGCATGGTGGTGTGGGAAAACGGCCGCATGAAGAAAGCCGACTACCGCAAATTCGTGATCAAGAGCGTGGCCGGCAACGACGACTTCGCCTCCATGCGCGAGGTGATCACCAGGCGGTACTCGCGGCTCAAAGAAGAGCGGGCAAAGTTTCCCGGCCTGGTTCTGGTCGACGGCGGCCTGGGCCAGTTGCACGCGGCGGCGGATGCGCTCGAAGAGCTGGGAATCACCGACCAGCCGCTCGCCTCAATCGCCAAACGCGAAGAATGGATCTACGTGTATGGGCAGGAAGATGCTCCCATAGTGCTCGACAAATTCTCGCCGATTCTGCACCTGGTGCAAACCATTCGGGATGAAGCGCACCGTTTTGCCGTGACGTTTCATCGCTCGCGGCGCAGCGCCAGCCGGCTGCGATCCGAGCTCGATACTGTGCCGGGGATTGGGCCGAAAACTGTGCAGAAGCTGCTGAAGACTTTGGGAAGCGTCGAAAACATCCGCTCTACGTCAACGCAAGAGCTGGCCCGCATCGTTGGACCAGCCGCCGCCCGCCGGATTGTCGATCACTATGGGATACAGCCGTCGTCTGGCTTGGTCCAAATCTCATAGCCCTTGCTCGAGCCGCGCGGCGAGCAAGTCGGGCAGGCCCGATTCTGAAATCTTGCGGCACGTGGTTTCGACTGGATACACTATGCGCCGCAGAGTCACCGTCTTTTCTTCGTTGTTCCAAATGGCGTAACCGGCCCGTGGGTCGCCGTCGCGGGGTTGGCCGACGGATCCGGGATTCACAATAAACACGCTATCCGGGTCGAGCTGGATCACCGTATCGCGGTGGCCTTCTCCCAACGGAGGGCATCTCCCTAATCGCCGGCCGCGGAAGAAGAAAGCCCCCTGCAGATGGGTGTGCCCGAAGAATGAGAGCGGCGTGGCAAGGAAACTGTGGCACGCGGCCACATCCTCGAGCGTGGCCAGATAGTAATCCTCATCGAAAGGCGCGCCATGCATCACGGTGCAGTTTTCCACCACCACCGGCCCGGCGGGCAAGTCTCGGAGCCAGGCCAGTTGGTCGTCATTCAATTGGGCGCGCGCCCACAATGCGGCGGATTGCGCGACTTCGTTGAACCACTCGAGACCCTCGATGCCGGCCACCGCCTTGTCATGATTGCCGCGAATCACGGTGTGGCAGTTGCGGCGCGCCCACTCGACCACCTCGGCCGGGTTCGGGTTGTAGCCCACCACATCGCCGCAGCACAGAATCCGGTCGTACTCGCCGGCCGAATCCGTAAGCACGGCTTCGAGAGCTTCCCAATTCGCATGGATGTCGCTGAGTATCAGGAAGCGCACAATGTGTGAAGCGTGACTTCGGGCTTGGCGCCAAGGCGCACTGGTATGCCGATTGTACCTAACCCCGCGCTGACGTAAATCGAGGACGCAGCCTGGCGGTACAGACCTTTGACGTACGGAGTGAAGAACCGGGCGATGTCGATGTCCCGGTGCAGAATCTCGACATTCACCTGGCCGCCGTGGGTGTGTCCGGAAAAAATCAGATCGAATCCCTGCCGGACCGCCACCGGAAAGACGTCCGGGTTGTGGGAGAGCAGAATGTTGAGGTCGCCGGCAGACACCAGTTTCTCGAGGTCCACCAAATAGGGTTTTCGAAAGCGCTGGTAATCGACGCCGACCAGATTGATGGTGTGCTTGCCAAAGCGAAGCTCAGCGGTTTGGCGGCGTAAGAACCGGATTCCGAACTCGGCGCCAAGACGCGTGGCGTAATTTTCTACCCCGGAGAAGAGTTCATGGTTGCCGTGACATCCGAAAATGCCGGCAGTAGTCTTGAGCTTAGCCAGGCGCCGGATGGACTCCTCGAGCGGATCTTGGTCGGTCGTAATCAGATCACCCGTCGCCATCACCAGATCGGGGCGAAGCTCCTGCGCGGCCGCGAGCGCGCGGTCCCATTGGCGGAGGCTAAAAAACGGCCCAACATGAGGATCGCTAAGGTGGACGATACGCAATCCCTTCAGGTCGGAAGGCAGATTCGGCACAACGAGTGGCAGCTCGTTCACCTCAAAGTCGTTGCGCGTCACAATTCCGAAAAGCAGCACGGCGGGCGGCGCTGCGCAAGCGGCGATTCCGGAAGCGCGAAGGAATGTGCGCCGCGACTCGCTAAACGGTGGGATCCGGTCGCGCAAGAGCAACACCACGTATGCGGCGATCAAACAGATGAACCAGCATTGTATTGCGGCCGGCAGCCAATAGAAAAAGAACGCTGACACCCGGCTGGCTACGGCTGGAAAAGTAAACTCGTGGAGGATGATTTGAAGGGAAACTGCGATCGCGACCGCGGTCCAATTGAGAGCCGCGTTCCATCGCAACCGCCGGCCCAGGGCCACTTGGCAAACGGCGCCCGCCAGGCACAGCAGGAATCCAACCCAATCGTAGATCACTCTTTATTTTAAAGGCTCGCCACAGAAAGGCACAACGCCCCTTCGGCCATGTGGGGCAGGTTGTCAACCTGCAGCGGGTTGGCAACCCGCATCCCCCGGCGCCCCTATGGTCGACGCGGGGTCGAAGCTACGCTGGCCGACGCGCACCCGTCGGACAGCAGGTCTCCGGGCAAACATCGTGATAAGGCCCGAAGCGGCCAATGGCGCGTTTGGGCAGCGAGCCGTCGATTCGCTCCAGAATCAATTCCCGGATCATGCTGACGAATTTCGGATGCGATCCCACGGTCTCTGCCCGCTCCATCCGCATGCCCAACTCGCTCACCAGGTCGCGAGCCTCCGTGTCGAGGTCGTAGAGCACTTCCATGTGGTCTGAAACAAACCCGATTGGCGAAATGACCACGGTCTCAGCCCCTTCGCCGCGAAGCTGCCTCAAGCAGTCGAGCACATCCGGCTCGAGCCAAGGCTGGCTTGGAGAACCGCTCCGGCTTTGGTATGCAAGCCGGTACCCCGCAATACCCAATGTTTCGGCAACCAGACGGCAGGCCTCTTCGAGTTGTTTCTGGTAATCGCAGCCGGCTGCCATGCTCATCGGAATGCTGTGCGCCGTGAAAACCAGGCGGGCCGCGGCGCGTTCGCCCGGCGGCAAACGATCGAAGGCCTCCTGAACCCGCTCGGCGCAAGCGGCAATGAAGCCGGGGTGGTTGTAGAAAACTCGCAACTTGTCCACTGCAGGCGCCTCCCCACCGAGAGTTTCTTGAGCCGCCTTCAAGTTCTCACGATACTGGCGGCATCCCGAGTAAGAGCTGTAAGCGGAAGTTACAAAGGCGAGGGCTCGCTTAATGCCGTCGTCTTTCATCTTCCGCAGTGTGTCGGTCAGGAAGGGATGCCAGTTGCGGTTGCCCCAGTAAATGGGCAGGTACGGCCCATGCTCGCGCAACTCGGCCTCGAGCGCCCCGATCAGGGTGCGGCACTGATCGTTGATCGGACTACGTCCGCCAAAATGGCGATAGTGTCCGGCGACCTCAAGCAGCCGCTCACGAGGGATGTTGCGGCCCCGCGTAACGTTCTCAAGAAACGGCATCACATCCTCGTCCCGCTCGGGCCCCCCAAACGAGACCACCAGAATGGCGTCATAGTCATGCGCAATATTCATGTCCGCTTGATCCCAGAGGGAAACGGCAACAGACGATCATTAATCTGAGAGCCGCGGCGTGATTCGGTCTATTCAAGGCGCCGGTCCTCTACCGCCGGTGGTATGCTCTCGGATTAAATGTGCGACCGTCCCCATTCTCTCGTCCCCATTCTCTCTCACTGAAAGATCGCGGGTCGCGTTGCCATAGCCGCGAGCTGAGACGCGACCGTAGTTCGCGAAGCGCGAGGGAGCGTTTTCCGTGCGGACCCGAACTCCGGATCTTTCATCCCGGGGATTGCCGGCCCCGGCACGAGCCAATTCGTTTCGCAAAAAACGCCTTTTCTTCGCCTTTGCGGCTTTTGAAACAGGCTTTAGACGGCGATTCACGGCGGACTTCCGCCCAGGACGCTATCTAATGATCCTGGGCCGTTGCCGGCGGTTCAGTGGCGACGGCCGGCGAAGGCGAAGCCGCGAATGGATCGGCGAGGAGGCGCAGCAAGTTCAGGTGCGGCAAACACTGTGTCTCGTCCAGCCCAAAGCGAAGCGACGAACCAAGTCGAGACTCCTCGACCGCCGTCCCAAACAGGCGATCCCACCACGGGAAAATGTTCCCCAAGTTGGCTTTCTGCTCGCTGCACTCAATGGAGTGATGCACCTCATGGAACTGCGGAGTAATGATCGCCAAACGGAGCATCCGTTCCACGCCTGGCGGCACCGAAGCATTGGCATGCGAGAAGAGTGAATGTGCGACGACAATGCACGAGAGAACGAAGACCGCCGGCGGCGGGATGGCAAACAGCGCGATTGCCACAAATTCCGCCCCGGCCATCAGCAGCACCTCCACGGGATGGTGACGCAGTCCCGTGGTTATGTCGAAGTCGACATCGGAGTGGTGGATGGCATGAACGCGCCAGAGTGGGCCGATGGCGTGAAATGCGAAGTGCGCAACATAACGGACGAGGTCAAGTATTAGAATGCCGGCGAAAAAACGAAGGGTCCACGGAATGGCGCCCGAGACCTCCATTCCCCAGCGGCTCTTCTGAATCGCGAGCGCGAAGGCAACGCCAGGCAGGGGAAGAATAATAAACGAAAGCCCCACACTCAACAAAAATAGGGCGATGTGGGAACCGATCCGGAATGAAATGGGGCTGCCTATGGACCGTTTGGGGAAAAAGATCTCCCATAAGCCGAATAGCAAAAGCGCCCCGGCCAGCAGGTACCATTCAGACAGGTGGCGGCCTTCTGATAAACCTCGCAGCCACACGATTGGTCCTCTTCGCTTCGAATGCTACTTCTTGAATTTCTTTCGAATCCGATCCACAAGAATCAGCGAGCCCGCCGCTCCGCCAACCAGGGCGAGGGTGGCCGGCTCCGGGGTGTTCGAGGGAGCGGCAGGACCGGCAAGAGCAATCGGAGCTAAAAGATAGAGGGCAGCCAGACCTGTAAGAACAAAAAGATAGAGCTTCATGTTGATCTTTCCCCGAGATTAACGGTCCTTGTTCTTGATCTGGGATGTTACCACGCGCTGCCACCGAGATCAACAGGAACCTCAGAAATCCGGTACTGGCAGCAGACCTCGAAGCCCATCTTGCATCGCGATCGGACTCCGTCCGGCAAGGCGCCGGCCGCCAGCCTCGCGGAACTTGCGCTGAAAGATCGCGGCTCGCGTCGCCATAACCGCGAGCTGAGACGCGCCCGCAGTTCGCGAAGCGCGAGGAAGCGTTTTCCGTGCCGTCCGATAAAGCGCGGGGGACTGGCGCCTCCGTCCCAAGGCGGCTCCGCCAAACCCACATGCCAATCGAAGTTTGCCGTAAGCCGCCGCGTGGATGGAGCGCGTCCTCTCGCCCCACCCGACAGAACCTCCGGCGTGGTCTTTCATCCCGGCTGCCGCCGGCATGAATAATTCGTTTCGCAAAAAACGCCTTCTGTTCGCCTTCACAGACTTCTAACCCGCCAATCTTCTTTGCTTCGCCAAGCCCGAAGGGCGAAAGAAATCAGCCCACGGCGCAAGCCGTGGGGAATCGCGTGTTAGCGAAGACGAGCCCCGGAACGGGGCGAAACGCTCTCCTCAATCACCAACCCCTCAAAATTTATTTCCCCCTTCCCTCCCCGCCACTTACCCACCCAAGCCGCGGTCGCCCACTCTCCGCGGCGCACATACTCAATCGAAACGAGACGTGCCACCAACTCCGAAACCGATCCCAAAACCGGACCCCACCTCCACGACCGCCAAATCCCGCGTGAATCCAAAACTGTGCCCACGAGCGTATAGCAGTTGATTACATGTGCAGACCGCGCCTTCTCTTCGCACTGCTTTTTGCCATTGGCCTCCAAGCCCACCCCATGGGCAACTTCAGCGTGAGCCACTACAGCCGGCTGGTGCTCCAGAAGGATGGCGTGAAGCTCACCTACGTTCTGGATCTTGCCGAAATTCCCACGTTCGAGTTATTTGCCGATTGGGGCGTTTCTCATCCAGACGACGGCACCTTGGATCGTAAAGCCCGCGAGCAAGCCGCCCAGTGGATCAAGAACGTCGACATCTCTGTGAGTGGCAAGAGCGCCGCCGCCGCTCTGAAATCCGTCAAGCCAACCATATCTGATGGCGCCGGCGGAATGCCCGTGCTGCGGATTGCCATGGAAGCGGATGTGAACGCGGGGCCCGGCGAGCTCAGCTATGAGGACCGCAACTACTCCAATCGCACTGGCTGGAAAGAGATAGTAATTCAGAAGTCACACGATGTACGGTTGGAATCCGCGAGCGAAACCGACCGGGATTTGAGCCAGGGCCTCACGCTCTACCCACCGGATCTGGCCCTCGCCCCGCCGCAGGATCTGCGCGCTTCGGCCAGTTGGAAAGCCAGCCCCATCCCGCCGGCAACCGAGACCGTGCACCCTCCCACTCATCCAGTTTCGGCCGCGAAGGAAACTTTGCCGCTGGTGACCAGGCCCCAGCAGCGCACAGTTGCCGCCTCGTTTGCCCAAAGCCAGCCAACCGCACTCGGAACGGTGAATCGCGGCGATTTCCTCTCGCGGATGATGCGCGAGAAGCGATTTGGCTGGAGCGCCATCCTGATTGGCTTCTTCGTAGCTTTCGGTCTCGGCGCATTGCACGCCCTTTCGCCCGGTCATGGCAAGACCATCGTTGCCGCGTACTTAGTTGGCAGCCGCGGCACTCTCCGCCACGCGCTGTTCCTTGGCTCCATGGTCACGTTCACCCACACCATCAGCGTGTTTCTGCTGGGGCTCGGGGTCTTATTCTTTCAGCGTTATGTCGTGCCCGACCAAATCATTCCGGTTCTCGGGAGTGTCTCCGGTCTGTCGATCGTCTGCATCGGTTTGTGGCTGCTCTACCAGCGATCCATGGCGCTCATTGCCGCCATGCCCGCCCGGTCCCACGAGCCGGAGCCGATCCGGCTGACCATTCCGAAGACGGAGCCCGAGCCTGAATTCGTGGAAGCATTTGCGCTTGCGGGAGCGGCAGTTCACTCGCACGCTCTTGCGCATGCCGCCGAGCATCACGATCACCACCGCCACGCTCATGATGGGCATCATCACGCGCACGATCACGACCATCACCATGGCCATGACCACGCGCATGATCACGGCCATAATCACGACCATCAGACCCACGATGGCCATCACCACCACGACCATGACCACCCGCACTCGGATCATGATCACGGCCACGCCGGCGACCACCAACACAGCCACTCTGGGGCGTTTGTGCACACGCACAGCCATGACGGCCACACCCATTCACACGTAATGCCCGCGTCCCGAATTACACTGGGCAGCCTGATAGCGCTGGGCGCAAGCGGAGGATTGGTCCCTTGCCCATCGGCTTTGATCTTGCTCTTGAGTGCAATCGCGCTCGGGCACACCGGGCTGGGCCTCTTCCTGCTCGTCGGCTTCAGCGCGGGTCTGGCGCTGGTATTGATGGCGATTGGAGCGATGGTTCTGTTCGCCCGCCATCTGCTTCCGAAATCGGAAACGGCAAACCAGCATCCGGCGTTCCGGCTGGTGCCCGTATTCTCCGCGGTGGTGGTCATCGTCCTGGGCTTGCTCATGACTCTGACCGCTGCGGGCGTGATTCAGCCGGTTCGCTTCCTCGGCTCTTAATGGTTGCGATCACGAATCCGTCCGGGAATTGAGATGCGTAATTGAGGTTAGTGGAACTTACTTGCAGTTGCTTTAGTAGAAAGATCTGGAGAGAAACATGTTAGAGAGAAACTTAATTAAACGTTTCACGCGGGCCGCATGGCTTTTAAGCGCCATCGCGATCCCCGCTATTCTGTGCGGCAGCCTGATGGCGTCCAGCCATAGTGACGCGCCGCTCATCAAACAAGACCCGCAAGCGAATTTGACCGACGTTTACGCTTTCGTGGGTACCCAGTACAACAACCCCAGCATTCAAACCCTGAATATCATTGTCAGCGTGCATCCGTTCTCCGAACCCGGGGACGGCGTGATGTACGAGCGCTTTGCCGACGACGCGATCTTCAGCATTCATCTGGCGAATCCAAACACCGGCGAGGTGATCACCACCTATAACTTCCAATACTCGCCGGTATCGGCTTCACAAGGCGGGACCTACAAAAACACGGACACCATCCTGTCTTACGGACGCGGCACCACGGTGGGCCCGATTGAAAATGTGAACGACGGCGCGCAAAACTTCACCCAAACTTATACGGTAACGAAATTCGGGCCTAATACCTGGAACACTGTTATCGGTTCAGACCTGCTTGTGCCTCCGCCGAATGTGGGGAAGAACACAACGCCGAAATATAACAACGCCTCCGGCATAGCCGTCTCGGGAGCCACTACCTTTGCCGGGCTCGATACCTATACCGCCCAGACTGTATATACGCTCCCGAGCGGCGAAAGCGTCTGGAGCGGTTCACGAGAAGACAGCTTCTTTGCCGACACGCCCGGCATCTTCGATCTGCTGGAGGCGCGGATACTCGGTCCTGACGGTCATGGCCAGACCGGTAACGGCGTCGACGGCTTCAAAGGCTACAACGTGCTCACGTTCGCCATGCAAATCCCCCTGTCGATGATTTCGAACATCGAGTATAAAGATGCCTTCACCGGCGTGTCTCACGGCATCGGCGTGTACGCGTCGGTCAGCCGCCCGACTTTCCAAATCCGCGGAAGACTTGGCGGCGAAGCCAATCTCAGCGGCTGGGTGCAGGTGAACCGCCTGGGCAACCCGCTATTCAACGAAGTGCTGGTGGCATTGAAGGATAAGGACAACTACAACTTCGACAGCCCGGTTGATGACGCGAAATATGCAACTTACGCCATGAATCCGGAAGTCGCGCTTCTGATCAATACGGTTTTTAGCACCAGCTTCGTTACCTCGGGACGCGCCGACTTGGCGGCCGTATTCATTCCAGATGTTCTGCGGGTGGATCTGACCACCGGTCCGGTGCCGTTGATTGGCGCGGGCGGGAACCGGCTGAGCGGGATCGGCGGCGACACCACCAACGGGAAATGGAGCGGCTGGCCGAACGGCCGCAGATTGGGTGACGACGTGGTCGACATCGCTCTAACGGCGGTCGCCAGCGGCCCATCCTACTCGAGCATATTCCTGCTCGGCGACAACATCAACATGAACGACGCAGTCTACAACTTCGTGTTCCCCTACGCCGCGACGCCTTGGGCCGGGCCGACGAACCGCAAGGACCCTATTAATCCATACACTCCATAGCGCCGAAGTACACATCAGCCGGCGCCCGTGCACGACGCGGGCGCCGGCATTGCAAAGGCCATTATTGGGATCGCGAATCGACAAAGGAGAGAAGAGAATGCCAAGACTTTCGATGAGGACTTTGATCGCGGCGCTCCCGCTGTTTTGTGTCACGGCCGCAGCGGTTTGTGCCGGGCAGGATACGGGCAGCCAGCAGAGCGCTCCGGCGCGTCCGTCGAACGCCGCGCGCACCGATGCGGCAGTGAAGGCGGCGGCTGCCGACGCGGCCAGGCGCCCATCGAGCGAAGACGCCTGGGTAAGTTTTGGCGACGTGCTGATGCAGAAGGGCCGCGAAACCGCCGACGCCGCTTACTGCGGGCGCGCCGAAAAGGCTTACCGGAAAGCGCTCGAGTTGAACCCGCGCAACGTCCAGGCGCTGGCCGGGATGGCCTGGGTCACCGGGGTTCGCCACGAATTTGAAGACAGCGTGGATTGGGCCAGGAAGGCGCTGAAGCTGGATCCAAATAACCTCGCCGCCTATGGTCTGCTTGGCGATGCGGCGATTGAAATGGGCGACTTTGATCAAGCCTTCGAGCAGTATCAAAAAATGCTCGACCTGCGCCCGGATCTTTCCTCATACGGGCGCAGCGCGCACCTCATACAGTTGACCGGCGACTTCCGGAAGGCAGGCTGGCTGATGAACAAAGCGATTCAGGCGGGCAGTCCGTTCGCCGAGAACACGGCATGGTGCCGCACTCAGCTTGCGTTGATGCTTTTTGCGCAGGGGGCTTATGTGCCTGCTGAGCAAGTCCTGACCGAGGGGCTCAGGTATGCGGCGGACGACTACCGGTTGCTGGCGGCAATGGGGAAAGTCAAGGCAGCGAAGAAGGACTACCCGGCGGCGATCGATTACTACCGGCGCTCCGTGGAGATCGCCCCACAGCAGGACGTCGTAGCGGCGTTAGGCGATGTGTATGAGATCGCCGGCAAACCAGAGGATGCCGCACGCGAATACGCGCTGGTGGAATCCATCGCGCGCCTGAACAAGGCCAACGGCGTGAAGGGCGATATGCTGACGGCGAAGTTTTACGCCGACCACGATCGCAACCTGGCGGAGGCTCTGAAAATGGCTGAGGAGGAGTACCAGACTCGAAAGAATGTCTACATGGCCGATACGCTCGCCTGGTGCTACTTCAAGAATGGGCGTCTGGATGAGGCCAAGCGCTACATCGCCGTTGCGCTGAGCCAATCCACCCCGGAAGCGTCCTTTCTCTACCACAAGGGCATGATCTACGCGCAAGCCGGCGACCGCGCGAAGGCGCAGACCGCGCTCTACCAGGCGATGAGTCTGAATGCGAACTTCGACCCGATGCAGACACCCATAGCCGAGAGGACGATGGCCGACTTGGGATCGAAACCGCCCGCAACGACAGCAGTAGCAGCCAAGCGGTGAAGGCCACGAATCTCGTCCGGATCATAGGCGATTTTTCAGAGGCTGTTCGACGTCGCGCCGACCATGGAGAATGGAGACAACCTGCAAGGGCTTCGTCGCGTGCCGGTAAACGATCGGGTGAGAGTAAACCGAATAGAACTTCGCTGGCTCGTTTGTCAGGTCTCTGCGCCAATGGGTGGCGGGTCCCGGTTGAATCGCCAGCGGGGCGGCTCGCAAACGCACAAAGCGGCGGCAACCTCCTCGAACGCCGTTTGGGGACCACGCTACATGCGACGTCAGAAGTAGAACTTCGCCGCGAGCTGAACGGTTCGCCCAGGTGCGGCCGACAGGATTCGTCCGAAGTTCGGCGAGTTGAAATTGGCAGTCACGCCACTTCCGCCCCAGGCAGCCGTGGTGCTGAATTGCGTGTGGTTGAAGGCGTTGTAGCCTTCCAGCCGCAATTCCAAAGAGCGCACCTGATTTTCCCCGGGAAGGGAGATCCTCTTGGAAAGCACCAGGTCCGTATTGTTGATGCCCGGTCCGTGGAAGAAATTGCGGCCAGCGGTTCCAAGCGTGCCGTAAGCCGGATTGCCGAAGTCGTTGGGGTTGAAGTAGTAATAGGGCAGGGATTGGGTATTGGCCGGGTTCTTGCTCGTATTCACCAAGTTGGAATTCCGCGGATTGTAAGTCTCAACCGGCTGGAGTGCATTGGCCGAATCCGGGCAACCATAAAAGCTGTATGCGGCGCCGCACGTGAGTGAGTGACCGGATGAGTCGTACAAGGTGATTGGAAAGCCCGTCTGGAACGTAGTGATACCCGCTACATGCCAACCGTCGAGCAGCTTCCGAGCGACGGCATTCCTCCAGGAGCGCAACACATACGGCAGTGCATAGTCGTAATTGACAACAAAGCGTTGGCGGGCGTCGAAGTTGGAGTCTCCCTTGAACGAAGCCAGGTCGTACGGGTTGGGCACACGAGCACCCCACCCGCCGTCGGAATCGTAACTGGAAGTATCGTCCGTCGAATGTCCCCACGTATAAGCAGCCTGGAAAAGTAATCCGTGGCCGAGATGCTTGTTGAGGCTCACTTGGAGAGAGTTGTAGTGTGAGACGCCAAGTGTCGCCTCGGTGCCGGCCGACGCGATCACGTTGCCCGGAACGTATTCGGTATGGGTTGGGTACACGACCTGCTGGAATAACCTGTTGGCAATGCAGGCCGAGCTGGCCGCGCAGGCGGCTGTGCCTGCCGGCGTAATGGGATTACCTTCGTAGTCCAGCTCGAGGTGCCGACCCTGCGCCCCGACAAAGCCGGCCTGCAGGATCATGGACCCCGGAAGTTCGCGTTCGATGTTCAAGTTGTAATTCATGGAATAGGGCGATGTGAAATTAGGATTCACGTTATTGATCAGCATCGGCTCGAAGAACGAAAAATCCACATTCTTGTCGCCGGGCGGCGGCGGAGTGAACGGAAACTTGTTGGGGATACTTTGCCCGGTGGCAATATCGACCCACGGATTGGCGAAAGAGGGGCTCCCGCCCGCATCGCCGATACCGCCGGACGTTAAACTGAACGGCGGCGCGGTCAAGTTAGCAGACGCCAATTCTTCTTCCACGCGGTTGAAGTAAATGCCAAAGCCGCTGCGGATCGAGGTCTTCGAGTTCGGTGCGTATGCGATGCCCAACCGTGGTCCGATATCGCCGTAATGCGTATAGTAACCCGACGAGGAACAACCGTGGTCCCCCGGAAATACCAGACCCACGGGGGCTGTGGGGAAGATGACCGACTGCTCACCCGGGCGGAAGCAGTTCAGACCCTCGCCTCCGTCGTAGAGCATAGTCATCGGGGTATCGATCTGGTAGCCGGTGCCGAAGTTGATGGTCAAGTTCTTAGCCGCCTTCCAGCTATCCTGCGCGTAGAAGTAGTGCTCGTAGGTGCGCGTGTTGGTCACGCCGCCGTTGCTTTGGCTGTAGGAGTCCGGAATACCAAGCAGGAAGTCCGCGCCTGGATCACCAGTGCTGTACATGCCGCTCCCGCCAAAGTTGAAGGCTCCACTGTTGTCGTAAAAAAACGGATTCCAGACCTGGTAACGCTTGCCGTCGTAGCCGAATTTCAGCGTGTGGTTCCCGACGACCTTCGAAAAGCTGTCGGTGACCTGGTAGGTAGAATCGATACGTGGTTGGGGGCCATCGGCACTGACGCCAAGGGTGAAATAGCCGGTCACAGAGATGGTCGGAACACCTGCCGCGGCCGCGTCCTGAGGATTAATGTTGAAGCCCAGGCTGGACGGGAGCAGCGGCGTTTGCGGATCAGACGCGTAAAAATTGAGCCGCACCCACGAAATGCGCAGCTCATTGAGCATGGTGGGGCTGAACGTATGGGTCCAGGAGGCCGAATCGGCGTAAAAGTGTTCCCCGCCCTTGGTGCCAAATCCCGGTAGAGTGGCGCCTAAGAAAGGAAGCGTTGAGGTACTTTGGCTCGGCTGGAAGAACAGCGTCGCCCAGAACATATCGTGCTGCATGGTGTGATCGATTCGCGCGATCTCCTGATCCGTCGTACTGACGTTGGCCGCATCAAACGAGTACAGGTTTCCTGGAAGATTGGGGAGCGGCACATAACTCAGCAGTTTCTCGGAGATAGAATTGAGATCCACCGCGGGAATGTGACCAGTTGGGAAGATGATGTCGTAGGGCGTGCCGGCGGCGTAGGTGGCGCCGCTATCGCCCACCAACGGGAAGGGAGAGTTGCCTGTTGAACTGGCGATGTCAGGGAAATTGCCATTGCGCTGATCTTGGGAGAACACCGTGGTTAAACCGGCGCCTGGAGTCACAGCGCGCGTCCCCTGATACGAAAAGAAGAAGAACGTGTGATTTCTTACTACCGGCCCTCCCAGCGTTCCACCAAACTGATTCTGGTGGTACAAAGGCTTCGTAAGCTGAAAGAAATTGCGATCATCCAGAAAAGTGTCGCGGTAGAACTCGAACGCGGAACCGTGGAAGCTATTCGTCCCAGACTTGATCACGGCGTTTAGAATGCCCCCCGAGTTGCGTCCATACTCAGGATTAATAGAGCTAGTGACCAAATTGAACTCCCCGATTGAATCCGGACTGGGTATAACCAAAGGCGCGTTCAGAACCAGGTCAGTGGTATCCATGCCATTGATGAGATAGGAATTCTGCTCCGACTGGCTGCCACTGGTAGCATAGTTGGTCGCGAAGCGATCCGAGGTGGAAACTACGCCGGGCGCCAATTGCTGGAGCTGAATCCAGTTTCTTCCGTTCAGCGGCAGATCGACGATCTGCTGCGATCCGACTAACGTTCCTAGCTGAGTGGTGTTGGTCTCTACCTGCACGGGATCGGCTTGGACCTCAATCGCCTGTCTCAAGGGCCCGATTTCCAGCTTGACTGCCAGGTCGTAAATGGCATTGAGTGTCACGATGACATTACGAGCGGTATAACTACGGAAAGCAGTCTTATTGACACTCACGTCATAGGTCCCCACGGATAAATGCAGGAACGCGAAAGATCCATCGGCTTTCGTGGGCACGGCCGTGACAACTTGCGTTTCCTGACTGGTAGCTTTGACTTCGGCGCCCTCCACCGCTGCTCCAGACGCGTCAGTTATGGTTCCCCGAATACTCGCGGTCAATTCCTGGGCGCAAGCCCCTCCCGCCAAGGCCAAAAATACAGCAACCGCGCAAAGCAAAACATTTGCTGCTGTTCTCATATACACCTCTGGTGTGTCGGCGTTTGCTCTATCTTTGCCGTGATGTGCGCACGGAAACAGAGCGCCCCCGTTGGGAAGCTATTTTCTCCTCCACTCGGCGGCTTTATCCGGCTTACCCCAGTCTTTATAAAGCTGGACAAGCCATTCATGCGCGAGGTCCAGATGATACCAGTCCGGAATATCTATACGGCTTTTCCGCGCCAGCATTCCTTGATAGCCTTCAAGGAGCAGAGGTTCGGCTTCGGCGTACTTTTTCTGTCCGGCCAGGCTTGCGCCCAGAAGGCTCTCGGCGCGGAATCGCAGCCAATCATCCGGCTGCTTTTTCTGATAAAATCCCAACGCCTCGCGGGCGAGCGGTTCGCTCTCGGCGAACTTCCCCTGCGACACGCGGGCCAGCGCCAAGTCGGCGGCCGACAACATCGTATCTGGGTGGTCGGGGCCCAAGGTGCGCCGTCGCCCCGCCAGCGACTGGGCGAAATACGTCTCCGCCAGGGCATAGTTGCCTTCTCGTTGATACATGGAGGCAAAATCCCAAAGATAGGCAAGTGTGTCAGGCGCTTCTGGATGCCGTCTGGCGACCGCGAGGATCTGGTCGAATATGGCCTCAGACTTGGCATATTTGCCTTCAGCCCAATACGTCTGGGCGAGGGTGTCCATAAACTCTAACGTCCTAGAATGCTCTGCGCCTAAGGTGCGCCGGCTGATCTCGACAACCTCAGATTGAATAGCTTCCGCCTGCGCGTACTTACCTTCCATGAGGTATTCGAAGCCTAGCTCATTCATGGACACGAGCGTGTCACGGTGCTCAGGGCCTAATACTCGCCGCTTGATCTCCAGCGCCTGACTTTCGAGCGCTTCCGCCTGAGCGTACTTACCTTGATCGTCATAGACAATCGCCAGATTATGCATCATGCTCAGCGTGCGTGGGTGTTCGGGACCAAACATGCGGCGCTGCCTCTCGAGGCCCCGGCCGATCAAAACCTCCGCTTCCGCGTACTTGCCCAGGTGTTCGTAAATGATACCGAGTCCATAGGGATCGGCCTGCGGGTTGAACTTGGCGACGGCTTCGGCCTGCGCATACTTGCCGAGTTCGAGGTATACCGTGCTGAGCGCGCCCGCCGTGGCGCGCGTGTCGGGATGTATGGGGCCCAGGACACGGCCCTGAACGTCCAGGGCTTGCTTGAGAAAGTTCTCAGCTTCGTCGTACCGGCCGAGGTTGTGGTCAACCACGCCGATGCGATACATGGTTTGTAAGGTTTTGGGATTCTTGTCTCCTAGGGTCTCTCGATACAATTCCAGGGCTCGCTCATAGTGCTTTTTGGCCTCCGCGTAAAGGCCCAGGTCATTGTACGTCTGCCCGATGGTGACCCGAATCGATGCCTCGACTTCGGGCTGCTTGTCGAACCTTCCCGCGATCCGCGCCGCCGCGCGGTCCAGCGCGGTCCGCACCTTCAGGTCCGGATCCGGGCTGGCGTTCGGTCCCGCCTGGGTCGCCGCGCTGGCTTGCGCCAGCACATCGTTCTGCAGGAAGTCGTTGACCGCCTGCGCCACGGCCGCTTCCCGGTTCGCGCGTATACTCTGCCGGATGCTGACCACCGAGGCTACGATCAGCACCAGGGCGAAAGCGCAGGCAGTACCTAACGCCACCCGATAGCGCCGCGCGAACTTACGGGCGCGGTAGATGGCCGACGGCGCGACTGCCAGCACCGGTTCGTTGTTCAGATAGCGCCCAATGTCCGCCGCGAAATCGGAGGGCGATCCGTAGCGGCGGGCGCGGTCCTTTTCGAGTGCTTTCAGGGCGATCGAATCCAGATCGCCGCGCATCTGTCTGGCCAGCGCCGGCGGCTCCGTTTGACGCTTGCGGGCCAGGTCGGTGGAGCCGGCTGCATCTTGCGTGCGGATTTTGGTGCTCGGCTTTTGAGGGTCCTCCTCGCGCAGGCGGCGCAGGAATTCGTCAAACGCGATCTTGCGCAGTTCGATGGGCGGCGCGCCGGCTAGCAGTTCGTAAAGGACAATGCCCAGCGAGTAGACATCCGTCCGGGTGTCGATATCCTCGCCCGACGACAGGGCCTGTTCCGGACTCATGTATTCCGGTGTGCCGATGATCGCGCCCAGGCGGGTGAACATCGTCTCCGCCGTCAGCTTTTGCGTCAGCGCCTTGGCCACGCCGAAATCGATAATCTTGGGGGCCGGATGGCCATCCACTTCGGTAACCAGAATGTTCGACGGTTTCAGATCGCGGTGGATGATGGCTTTCTGGTGCGCGTGCTGCACGCCTTCGCAAACGCGAATGAACAGTTCCAGCCGGTCGCGAGTGGTGAGTTTGTGGTTGTCGCAGTAAGTGGTGATCGGAACACCGGCTACATACTCCATTACGAAGTACGGCGCACCTTGCACCGTGGAGCCGGCGTCGAACACCTTGGCGATGGCCGGGTGATCCATCAAAGCCAAAGCCTGCCGTTCGGACTCAAAGCGCGCGATTACCTCGCGCGTATTCATTCCGGCCTTGACCAGCTTGAGGGCCACGCGCCGGCGCACGGGCTCCTTTTGCTCGGCCAGCCAGACCTCGCCCATGCCGCCCTCGCCGATTTTCTGGACGAGACGATAGCGGCCGATCACCGCGCCGGCGGCCTCGGTAGAGTCCATGGACCACGTGGCGGTCGCCCCGCCTTCGTCGGAGCCAGAGGCGATCTTCGGGTCGGGGTGTTCTTCGGAAGACACGTTGGTCTTCCCTCCTGGAGCCTCGAATGTACTAAGAAGTATACGCCAACCGTCTTGCGGAATCAGGGCGAGGCGGACCTGTGACAGCGGCGCGAGGCGGGAAGCCAAGTTATCAGATTATAGGGTGGCCCGGAGTGACCTACTCTCTCTGCAACCGTTGGTTTACTGGCGTGCGCTTAGCACGGACTCCATTAGCCGGTCTCTCGACAGCCGGTACGCGAGTTCAGCCGCAGCCACGCGCGCTTCTGTTTCCTTCACAAGGGAACTGGGCGCTGAGCCGTCGATCGCTCGCAGGTGGCGCACCTGTAATGCCCACTCCTCGAAGGCGGCGTCATACTCCGCGCGGAGACTTTCGAGCTGCAGCTTCCCTTCCAGGATTCCGCATGTCATAACCGTTTAGACGAACGCAAAGCCGGAAAAGATCTAAGAGATTTCTCGCTGTGGAAAATCCACTATTGTGTTGCAAGTGCGCAGACAAAGCGTGACCAGACTGTAACGTTCTGTGCGCGATCAACCCGCGCAAGGCCAGAAAATCGCATGCCCTTCCGGCCCGCATCGCGTGATCGCCGAATCGCGCGCGTCTGACCCGCTTGCTCGAGTCAACTCGGTCCCACGCTCGAACTGTTTTATGCTTGAAGCAGGAATCAGGGCGCTGTGCCAGGCGAAGCGCGTATACGGGCCGAATCATTGTGCAAGTCCTACCGGTCGGGTAAGGCCGCCGTGGCCGTGCTCGATGGGCTGTCGCTCGAGGTGTGGCCCGGAGAAGAGCTCGCCGTCATCGGCGCCTCAGGAAGTGGGAAGAGCACGCTACTGCATTTATTGGGCGGTCTGGACAGGCCCTCGAGCGGTAGGGTATACTTCGGCCATCGAGAGATCACCAGCCTTTCGGATGAGTCGCTTGCGGACTTCCGAAATCGGGAGCTGGGTTTTCTTTGGCAGAATCCGTCTCTGTTGCCGGAATTCTCAGCGCTGGAGAATGTGATGATGCCGCTGCTGATTCGCGGTGTGAACCAGGTGGAAGCCGCCCGCTTGGCGGCTGGCCGGCTGGCGGAGGTCGGTCTCGAGTCCCGGGCAAGCCATCGGGCAGGTGAGTTGTCGGGCGGTGAGCAGCAGCGTGTCGCGCTGGCTCGCGCATTGGTGACCAACCCCCAGGTTCTGCTGTTAGATGAACCCACCGGCAGCCTGGATCATCAAACAGGTGAAATGATTTTTGGACTAGTGGCCAGTCTTCATCGCGCCCACCAGTTGACTTCCATCTGCGTCACGCACAATCGACATTTTGCTTTTCAGTGTGATCGAGTTTTGGAGCTACGGGAAGGCGCCCTGCAGGAGCCCGACCGGAATTTTGACGAGACCACGTCTCTTGGAACAGGCGCAACCCGCCTGGATGGTGGCAATTATGTTTGAACGCTACACCGAAAAAGCCCGCCGAGTCATTTTCTTCGCCAGGTATGAGGCCAGCCAGTTCGGCAGTCCTTATATAGAGACCGAGCACCTGTTATTAGGTCTGCTGCGCGAAGACAAGGCTTTGGCGAATCGCTTTCTGCGCTCGCATGCCGCCATTGAATCCATCCGCAAACAGATTGAAGCCCACACCACGATTCGCGAAAAGGTGTCGACTTCTGTGGACCTCCCGCTGAGCCATGAGTGCAAGCGCGTGCTTGCCTACGGCGCCGAGGAGGCCGAGCGGCTAAGCCACAAGCACATAGGGACCGAACACCTGATGCTCGGTTTGCTGCGAGAAGAAAAGAGTTTTGCCGCCGAAATCCTGCACGAGCGCGGCTTGCGGCTCTCCGCCGTTCGCGAGGAAATCGCCCGGTCGGCCTCCGAAAAGAGCTCGGCCAGCCGCCCCAAGGAGAGCTCCCTGCTCGCCGAGTTCAGCCGCGACCTGACGCAGGCGGCAGCGGATGGATCGCTCGATCCTCTGATCGGCCGCGACACCGAAGTCGATCGGGTGGTGCAGATTCTTTGCCGGCGGACGAAGAACAATCCGGTGTTGATCGGCGAGCCCGGCGTCGGAAAGACCGCGATTGTCGAAGGCCTCGCTCAGCGCATCGCCGAGGGTGACGTCCCCTCATTCCTGTCCGACAAGCGTATTCTGGCGCTCGATCTGTCCCTCATCGTCGCGGGCACCAAGTACCGCGGCCAGTTCGAAGAGCGGTTGAAGACCATCATGAAGGAATTGATGGAAAATCAAAACGCCATCATCTTTATAGACGAGCTGCACACCTTGGTGGGCGCCGGCTCCGCCGAAGGCTCGCTCGATGCCGCCAACATCCTCAAGCCGGCCCTCTCGCGCGGCGAAATTCAGTGCATCGGCGCCACCACGCCCGCCGAATACCGGAAGTCCATTGAAAAGGATCGCTCGCTTGAGCGCCGCTTTCAGGCCGTGAAAGTTCCGCCCCCAACCGATTCGGACGCCATTCGCATCCTCTTCGGCATCAAGGATCGCTACGAGAAATTTCACGCTGTCGCCTACACAGATGAAGCGGTGGAATCGGCTGTCTATACCTCATCGCGCTTCATTCCGGATCGCTTCCTGCCGGACAAGGCCATCGACCTGATCGATGAAGCGGGCGCGCGCGTAAAACTCCGCCAAACCACGCTCCCATCCGAGGTGGCCGATATCCAGAAGCGCATCAAGTTCATCGTCCATCGGATGGAGAATGCGATCGCCAATCACGAGTTCGAGAAAGCTCGCTTCTACTCCGACGAGGAGCGCAAAGAGAGAGAGAACCTCCGCCAGTTACGCGAGAAATACAGCCTTGACGACACCTCCACCGGAGTGGTGACCAAAGACGATATAGAGGATGTGGTCGCGCGCTGGACGGGCGTGCCGATGACCGCAATCAAGGAAGAAGAGGTCAGCAAGCTGCTCCGCATCGAAGAGGAGCTGCATCGCCGCATCATCAGTCAGGAGAAGGCCATATCCGCCCTTTCCCGCGCCATCCGCCGCTCGCGCGCCGGCTTGAAGTCGCCCAAACGGCCCTCTGGCTCGTTCCTGTTTCTGGGGCCCACCGGCGTCGGCAAGACCGAAGTCGCCCGCGCTCTGGCCGAGTTCCTCTTTGGCAGCGAGAAGTCGCTCATCCGGTTCGATATGTCGGAGTTCATGGAGAAACACTCCATCTCGAAACTCATCGGCTCGCCTCCGGGCTATGTCGGCTACGAGGAAGGCGGTCAGTTGACGGAGCGTGTGAAACGCGCACCCTATTCGATCATTCTCCTGGATGAAATCGAAAAGGCGCACCCGGACATCTACAACATCCTGCTGCAGGTGTTCGAAGACGGCCAGTTGACCGACGGTCTGGGCAACACCGTCGATTTCAAGAACACCATCATCATCATGACCTCGAACCTGGGCGCGAGATTCCTCGACAAGCGCGGCCAGATCGGCTTCTCCGCGCCCACCGCGGACGGGGTCATTCCGCAAAAGGTTGAAGATCAGGTGCTCAGCGAAGTCAAGCGGGCGTTCAACCCTGAATTCCTGAATCGCCTCGACGAGGTGATCCTCTTCACTTCGCTTTCCGATGACGATTTGCTGCGCATCATCGAGCTTCTGGTCGGCCAGATCAACACCAATCTCGCCGCCAAGCAGATCAAAATCCGGCTCGACAAAGATGCGGCCAAGTACGTTCTCGAAAAGACCTGTGCGGACCGCAGTTATGGCGCACGGCCGCTGCGGCGCGCGCTGCAGAAGTATGTGGAAGATCCACTCTCGGAGGCATTGATTCAGGGTTCACTGCCGCGTCCTTCGGAGCTGGAAGTTTTCCTAGGCGAGAACGGATTATACTGCCGCCAGATAGCCGACCTCCAGGGCGAACCAGTGGCGGCCGGCCAGGCTGCAAGCGACGCTCCGGTCCTAGGACCCCCGCTGTATTTGTCAGCTTAGTTATCGCCAGCGGCCGTGCTGATGTGGCGAAGGCACTCGTGCCTGCCGCGTCGGCACTCCTGCCGACGCTCCCCGCTGAGCGTACCAGTTCGGCAAGAAAAGTATCGAGACGAGTCTCGACACGGCTGGCACGAGTGCCCCCGACACAAAGCCCTTCCCGCTAGTCATAGGAATGTAACTACAAATTGATAGCCATGTGTTAGTGACATAGTAGGTTGAGTTTGTCACCAGATGCCGGTTCATCCAGAAACCAACCCTCTCTTCGACAATTCGGCGTCTCCTGTCATCGATGCTCTTTTCGATCCTGAATCCTCCAGCCACTCCATCCGCTTGCTCCAGAAGTTTCTCGGGCTTACCGAACTGAATGAAATCTACCAGCAAGCCGAACAGATTCAGGGTCGAGATGAGTTCTTTTATGCAGCGCTGCTGCGCTTGCTGAATGTGAACTGGTCGTTGTCGGAAGCGGACCTGGAGCGAATCCCACCCTCCGGCCCGTGCCTGGTGGTTGCGAACCACCCATTCGGGATGATCGAAGGCACCGTTTTGGCAGCGCTGATCCAGCGATTGCGCCCGGATGTGCGCGTGATGGCTAATTCGCTGCTGATGCAGTTCCCTAAGGTCGCCGAGTACTGCTTTCTAGTGGACCCGTTTGGTGGCCCGGAAGCTAACCGCGCCAATCGGGCTGGATTGAGGCAGAGTGTGCGCTGGCTTACGGGCGGCGGCCTGCTGATTGTATTTCCGGCGGGCGAGGTCTCGAGCCTCAACCTGAAGCGCCGCCTGGTGCACGACCCACCGTGGAGCCCATCGGTTGGCAGGCTTGCCCGGATGGCCAACGCACCGGTTCTTCCAGTATTCATCGAAGGCAGGAACAGCGTGCCTTTTCAAATCGCGGGCCTGATCCATCCGCGCGTTCGCACGGCGCTGCTGCCGCATGAGCTTCTCAACAAGCGCGGCAAGTCGATCGTCATTCGAACCGGAAAACTGATCCCGGCGAAAAAGCTTGCAAGCTTCGCGGCGGACGAAGAGCGCATCGACTATCTGCGAAGCAAAAGCTATGTCCTTGCCAATCGCCAGGAGCCAAAGCCGCAGTTGCCTCTCGTGTTGGTCCCGCTGAAGGATAAGTTGTCGCGGCATATCCGGAATTCGCCGGAGCCGGTGGTGGCGCCGACCGATCCCGACCGGATGGAGACTGAGATTCAGGCCCTTGGGCCGGACGAATTTCTTGTCAGCCAGGGCGGCCACGACGTATTCATTGCCACCGCTAGCCGGGTCCCGAACGTCGTCCGGGAAATTGGCCGGCAGCGCGAGATAACCTTCCGGCAGATCGGCGAGGGAACCGGGAAATCGATCGATATCGACGGTTTCGATTCCTATTACCTTCACCTGTTTGTCTGGAACCGGGCGGCGCGTGAGATCGTCGGCGCTTACCGGCTTGGCGCTTCCGATATGATTCTCAAGCGCTTCGGGCTGCATGGTTTTTATACTCACACCCTGTTCTCTTACCGGCGCAGTTTGCTTGAGCGCATCACGCCCGCGCTCGAAATGGGCCGCAGCTTCGTGTCCCCTGAGTATCAGAAGACCTACGCGCCGCTGCTGCTCTTATGGCGCGGCATTGGGGCGTACGTGGCCCGGAACCCGCGGTACCGGGTTCTCTTCGGGCCGGTGAGTATTAGCAACGATTACCACCCGAATTCGAGGCAACTAATCGTGAGCTTCCTGAAAGAATACTGCCAGGCAGAGGATCTCGCGCGTCTGGTTCGCGCGCGAAGTCCATTCCGGACTCGCCCGCTGCCAGGTTGGGAACCAGGCACTGAGAATGGGACGGCCTGGGACATGGAGGAATTTTCAGCCTTCATCGCCGACATTGAGACCGATCAAAAGGGTATGCCCATCCTGCTCAAGCAGTATCTGAAGCTGGGCGGCCGGCTGCTTGGCTTCAACCTCGATCCGCATTTCTCGAATGCTCTTGACGGGCTGATTGTAGTCGACTTGGTTGAAACCGATCCGCGCCTGTTGGACAGATACATGGGCAAAGAGGGCGCGGCATCTTTTCTTAGCTACCACAACCGGCCCCTGGCCGCGGTCCGCTAAGTACTCGTACCTGAAAACGACCTGAGACATCCGGACTGCACATAGCTGGTCTGCGCCAAGGGCGGCCGATCAGTGAGAGTCGATAACCATCTCCCGCCGCTTCCCCTACAATATAAGAAGCATATGCGTGGTCTGTTCCCCCCCTTTCTGATTGCAGCCGTACTGGTTCTGGCGGGGTGTTCGCAGAGCCCCCAGCGCTTGATTGAAACCGGGAATAAGTACCACGCCGAGAAGAAATATCGAGAAGCCTCGATACTTTATCGGAAAGCGATCAGCAAGGATAAGACCAACGCCGAGGCATACTACCGGGAAGGGTTGAACCTGCTCGACGAATCCACGGGCCAGCCGGATCAGGTGGAACAGGCGTCCCGTTATCTGCGGCGCGCCGTCGATCTCAAACCTGACAATGTCGACGCCACAACCAAGCTGACCGAAATCTATCTTGCGTTCTATGCCAAAGACACTAAGAAGTTCAAGAATCTGGCGCCGGAGATCTCCGAGCTCGCCGCAAGAATCCTAAAAGATAATCCGAACTCGTTTGACGGCACGCGGCTTAAGGGCATGATTCTGGTTGCCAACCACGACGTACCGAATGCGATTGCCCAATTTGAGAAAGCGCTAGCCATTAAGCCCTGGTCTCGCGAGGTGGTGGGCTGGCTGGCGCAAAGTTATCTGGAAGTGCATCGCGAAGACGATGCGGTGAAGCTGCTGCGCGGCATGATTGAACGCGATAAGACGTGGGATCCAGCCTATGGAATGCTGGCCGCCATTTACGCCGGTCAGAAAAACGAAAAAGCAGTAGAAGAGACCTTTCGGCTTCGTTTGGAGAATAATTCCGCCAACGAGCGTGCAGTGGTCGACTTCGCTAACTTCTATCTGAACACCAGGCATGAAGCGCAAGGCGAGCAGGTGATCCGGCGGACGCTGTCGGATTTGAAGACCTATCCCAATGCCCGGATGCTGGTGGGCGACTTCTGGTCGCGGGCGGCCGATCAGGAAAAAGCGAAGGATCCTGGCAAGCCGCTGGCGGAAGGAGTAATCGAGAGGTACAACAAGGCCCTGGCCGAGTATGGCGCCGGCGCTGATCTGCACGATTCTAACGAACTAGCCTATCAGCAGCGCATGGCGTCGACTCTGTTCGCCCTCGGCCGATTCCCTGAAGCGCTCAACCTTGCGCGCACCCTGGCCCAGAAAAACCCCAAGGACCAGACTACGATCGTCCTGTTCGCGGGATTACTGATCGACACGGGGATGAAATCGAATCAGCAGGAGTCGATTAACGAGCTCAAGAAGCTGGTTGCGGACAACCCGAAGAACGCCGTATTGCACTATCTTCTTTCGCGAGCTTACTTCGACTTGCACGATGCCGACAAAGCATTGAACGAAGCCCTCGAAGCGATCCGGGGGGAGCCTCGTCTTTTCGACGCGCGCGTTGTAGCAGCGCGGATCTACGTGGACCGGGGACAGTACGGCAAGGCCCTGGAGCAAACCGAGCTCATTTTGAACGCGCAGCCGCTGAGCCCCGATGGCCGGCTTATCAAAGACCGGGCGCTGATTGGCATGAATGAGGCCGACAAGGCCATGCCCGACCTGGAAGACCTGGTGGCCCGATACCCGAAGTATAGGGATGCGCGGCTGCGCCTGGGCAACGCCTATCTGGCAGCCAAGGATTACCCCAAGGCGATGGCGCAATACGAGAAGCTTTGGGAAGACAAAGATTTGGGAGGCTTCCTTGGCATTCAAACCGTACTCATGGTTACCGGCAAGACCGATCAGGCCCTAAAGAATCTCACTGAAGAGGCGGCGACCGACCCTAAGAATATTGATATGACCTACGCCTTGGCCAACGCGCAAGCCGTCTCACACCTTTACCCGGAAGCCGCGGCCAACTATCAGAAGATTCTCAAGACAACCTTCAACTCGGTGGACGTGTGGCTGCGCCTTAGTTCGGTGCAGCACTTGATGGGTCAGGAACCACAAGCGCTGGCCTCTCTGCAGCAAGCGCAACGCGCCGATCCGAAAAACCCCGAGGCGTTTCTGCGATTCGCCATTCTGCTTGACACTTCAGGCAAGCCGCGCGAGGCCAAAGGGGCATATGAAAAGGTGCTGGGAATCGATCCGGGGAACATGGTTGCGCTCAACAATCTGGCGTTTATCGAGGCCCAGGCCGACCAGGATCTGGATCAAGCTCTGACTTACGCGGAGCGGGCGAAGAAGCTGGCGCCGAAGAACCCCGAGGTATCCGACACCCTCGGCTTCATTTACTACCAAAAGAACCTGAATATAGACGCTTTGAGGGAACTGCATTCGGCAGTGAACCTGAATCCCAACAACGCGACGTTCCGGCTGCATCTCGCGATGGCGCTGCTGAAGAATGGCGATAAATCGGCGGCGCGCTCGGAGGCCGGCCGAGCGCTTCAAGTCGCGTCTCCCGACGAGCAAGGCAAAATCAAGTCTTTCATGAGCCGGATCTCGTAGCCCCCGGAGCCCCTCTAAACCGCTAGCCGAGGCGCGACGTGAGGGTGCGCTATAGCCCCCTCCGCAGGTGTCACTCCGTCCATCCAGCCCAACCGGAGGCCCACCCGCCCAATAAGTCCCGTGTCTACGCGATGGTGATCACATAAGTACCCTATTTTAGAAACCAGCCAGAGCAAGTATACTCAACTAGGTACAGTTACTAGTATGCTGTAATGAATTCCCGAAGGAGGGTTCAACTATGTTCGTTAGTCTGAGAAAGACAATCCCGCTGTGTGCTCTGCTTTGCGCGGTGGCGGCCGTCGCGCAGGCCGGACAGGCCACAATCAAGCATGAACCGGCGCCATACACGTCCCCGACCAAGGGAAGTGAAATGTACGCGGTTTACTGCGCCCCGTGTCACGGAGTGGCAGGCAAGGGCGATGGCCCGGCTGCGTATTCCCTGAAGACGCCCCCTGGGGATCTAACCAAGCTTTCCGCGAAAAACAACGGCAAGTTCCCGGAGAAGGCGGTCTACAATGCGATTCGGGGCGACGTGAATGCACCTAATTCCCATGGATCAAAGGAGATGCCGGTGTGGGGTAAAATATTCCAGTCGATGGGCCGCGACGACGCCGATGCCGATCTGCGGTTAACGAATCTGGTGGCGTATTTGAAGACTCTGCAAAAGTAGCACTTAGGCGTTTTCCTACCCGCTGGTGGCGCGGCCTTAAGGCTTGCGAACCGGGACTAAAGCATCGTGCCACCAGGTTGTTTTCCTTCCATTCCGTTCACGCCCCGCCGTCAGAATGCACGCGTGGCGAGGATTTTGGCCTCTAAGCAGAGACTGAAGCCCTCTGGCGGGCCCGCCGAATTCGCTGAGAATTCTCTTAAGGACGCGACACTCCCCTCATAGAAAACCGATGCTAATGCCGAGCCGGTCAAGGCGTCTCGGTTGCGGCTAACGAGTGGGTCGAGGAAGCTCGACCCTGTCGGCCTGACGCGCGGGTTTTCGCCTGGAGGGTGAATGTTGGGCCGGACCTCTTCGACTCGAGATGCCATGCGAGGTAGCGCGCGTCTAATCGTCCTGGTCTCGCTGGCGGGGGTGGCGGCCGGGTGGGCGAGCGACACAAGAACGCAGGCTCCGCCTCCGGTGACGGGTCAGCGCTCCGCTCCAGGGCCGAACGCTTCGACGACCGGACTTGCCGCGCCTATGTCAGCGCCGCTTCTCGGCTTCGTGTGGGATCAGGCATCCTCCACAGTCCGGCAGGTGGCGGGCGTCCCGGGCGCGGCGCTCGGCGGAAGCGCATTTCTTTCAAACCTGGGTTTTACAGCCGCCGGTATTTCACCTGATCAGGAAATCGCTCTGCTCACCAACGGGACCGGCGTTCTATATGCCGTTGCGCTGCCTCCCGCCGGTCCTCCATTCGCGCTGGCGAGTGGTCTGGCCGCTGATGTCCGCGCCGCATTCAGCCCCTCCGGCAAAATGGCCGTTCTGTACTCGCCCAGCGCAACCTCAACCTTTGTCATTACCGGGCTGCCTACCTTCCCCGAGGTGCGCGAAGTCAGCTCGCTTTCGGGAGTTACCGGCATTTTCAACGCGATCGTGAGCGACTCCGGAACGCTGCTGGTTGCCAGAGCCGGTGCGTCCGGCGTTTCGATCTCAACCGCCGGCCTGAATGCGCAACTCACTTCGGTCGCCGTGGTGGGTCAACTCGGCGGAATGGCGTTCCTCGCGGGAACTGAATCCGCCGTGTTAACAGACGCTCAAAACAACTTTCTCTGGAAGGTATCCGGAATCGGCGGCGCGGCAGGCCCGACAGTTCTCGCGAATGCCTCTGACGGTCTTACTCAACCTGGCTTGGTGGCTGTGTCGCTGGATGGCAAGGCCGCCTGGGTTATAGCAGCCGGCTCCACATCCATCCTCGAGTTCTCGCTGAACGCGGCAGGGCACTTCACCAACCGGATCGAAGCGCCCTTCCCGATTACCGGCCTTGCCCGATTGAACGGAGGCTGCGTGTTTGCATTGGAGGGGCCGCCTCAAGGAGCGTTGTTCGTTTTGGATGGGGACTGGCCGGCGGGCCGCATCGTTCAGGTACCCCTGACACCGCTGCCGCAGCCTCTCGGAGGGTTACAGTAATGGGGCGCGCGAAGGTTGCGGCGGGCGGCGCCGGAACCAAGCTGGTTCTGGCACTGCTGCTGGCGGCCGCTTCTCCGGCTTTCGCCCAAGTCAACGTCGCCGCCGGGATACTGACCGCGGGCGCCACCTACACTGCGATCCCGTTTACGTTTACGAACTCGACTGGGGCCGCCTATGACGGGGTTGTCGAGTTAACGTTCACCCTTGATCCGGTTTTCTCTCTCGCCACTCCGGCCCCGAGTGGCTCGGGCTGGGTCTGCGATGTGGATTCCACCGGGTTGATTGTCACTTGCTCCACGGGAGTAATCACGCTGGCAGAGGGAGCTGCGACGCCGCTCGTGAATCTGGGCCTCGCAGTCGCGTCTACAGCGAGTTTGGGGCTGCATTCCATCTCCGTAGCCTCTGTTCCCTCAACTTCCTCCACCAACTATCAGTTCACGATTGTCGCCCCGCCGCAGATCGGCTTGACACTGGCCTATACCCCACCCTTGTTGTCGTCGGGCGACACTGCCACCGGCACGATTACGGCAACCTTCGCCAGCCTCAATCAAGACACTCTAACCGGTACCTTCACGATTAGCGCGTCTCTGCCCTCCGGACTTACCTTCACAGGCGGTTTCGTCGGTACGACTGGCGGCTGGAGTTGTGCGTTCGATACATCCCAGACAATGCTTTGCCAGTCCAGCGGAACTGCCACCGTCACCCCAACTGCTACATTGCAGCTTCCGGTCACGGTTGCTATCGGCGGCGCCGCGTCAACCTATTCCGTTACGGCAACGGGCGCTGCCCTGGTCAATGACGGCGATGGCGTCACTCGATCGGTCATCGCTGCGCCCGCCGCCACAAGCGTCGTCGTCGGCGCGGTTCCCATAACAGTCTCCGCCACTCACCAGGCGACAAGCAGCACCACAGCCGGAGGGCCGCTGCCCGTCGGCGTCCCCGCTCAGCTTCTCATTACGATCACTGCCTTATCGAGCAGCGTCTACGAGTCGCTCAGTTTCACCGATACGTTGGACCCCAGCCTCACCATCACCGGCGTCCCCAGCGGGACAAACTGGAGCTGCGCGGTAACCGGGCAACAGGTGCTGTGTTCCACTGTGACTCAGGGCGCTCCCGGCGCGGCACCCGCGGCCGGTACGCTTTCAATCCCGGTGACTGCCGCCACAACCGCCGCGGCCACCACCATCCAGAACACCGTCAATGCCACTCTCTACCTGATTTCGGGTGGCACTGTTCTAAGTAGCGTCACGGGCACTGCCACAGATTCCGTGCCGCTGTACACGCCAGGACAATTCAGCCTCTCGGCCACGCATACACCTACGGGCGGTAGCGTAGGCGGCGCGATGGCGGCGGGAGCGACCGGCACAATTTCGATTGTCGCCACCAACACCAGCACTTCTGTGTTTGCCGGACAACTCAGCTTGACCGATCAAATTGACCCGTCGATATCCATAGGCACGGTTGCCGCGACTCAGGGACCCTGGACCTGCGCGGTGAATTTGCAGCTAGTCACCTGCACGGCTACTCTGAGCGGGGCAAGCCAGTTGGCTGCCGGCGGCAGCACTGGCGCGATCAGCATTCCCATTTCGATTGCAACCGGGGCCACAGCGGCCACGGTCAACAATTCGGCCACTCTTAGCTTCACCCCTCTCAATGGAGCGCCCGCGACCGTCACCTCCGCCGTCGACCCGATACAGATATCGGCGCCCGCCCAGATCAGTATCACCTCGACTCACACCCCTAACGGCGGCGCCGTTGGTTCGGCGGTTGCGGCCGGTTCCGGCGGCGTGATCGCGCTTGTCGTCAAGAACACCGGAACCGCCGCGATCACAGCAGGCGTATTCACCGTCACTGACCAGCTCAGCGCCTTTCTAACGGTGGGCGCCCTTACCTCGTCTCAGTCGCCGTGGACCTGTAGCGCCGCCGCACAGTTGATCACCTGCACCGCTTCCGTTTCCTCTGCCACCCCGCTGGCGGCGGGCGCCTCGCTTGCATCCATCTCGATTCCATTCAGTGTCCCCTCAACCGACGCTGCAGGTCCTATCACCACCGCGGCTAGTGTGAGCCTGGCCCCTGCCACCGGCGCCGCCATCACAGCGGCGGTTAGTGACATCGTGCAGGTGCAGGCCGCGCCGCCACTGAGCATCACCCTTACCCATACGCCTACCGGAGGCGCCATGGAGGGCCCCATGCTGCCGGGTGGAACCGGCGTTTTGACGGTGGTTGCCATGAATGCGGGCTCCTCCGCGGTCACGGGCGCCTTTACCGTCACTGAACAGCTCAGCTCTTTCCTCACGTTGGGAAATCTCACAGCAAGCCAGGCGCCTTGGGTCTGCACCGCATCGGCGCAGACCGTCACGTGTGTCACGCCTGCCACGCAGAGCATCGCGGCCGGCGTGTCGCTCCCAGCGATCACGATTCCGTTCACAGTGCCGTCAAATGCGACGCAAGGTCAGATCAGTACTACTGCCAGCCTGAGTGTGGCCGTCAGCGGCATTTCCAGCCTGACTGTTGCCGCCACAGACCAGATTCAGGTGGCCCTGCCGACTGAAATCAGTCTCGCGGCTTCGCACACACCCAGCGGAGGAACATTGGGCAGCCCGGTGACGGCAGGCAGCGGCGGCGCCATTACGCTGACGGTGTCGAATTCCGGCACGAGCCCGATCTACGGTGTCTTCACCGTCACCGACCAACTGGATCCTACCCTTCCAGCCGGTGCGCTGTCTGCTTCGCAAGGGCTCTGGAGCTGCGCGGCGGCCGGTCAGACAATCACTTGCACGGCGACCCTCGCTGCGACTAGCCCGCTTGCCGCCGGCGCCTCACTAACCCCCATCTCAATTCCGTTTACTGCCGCAGCCAGCGCCGCAGGAGTCAAGGTCACTAACTTGCCCACTGCCAATTTCAGCGGCTCAGGAGTCACCGCGTCAGCCACAGCGAGCGACCTCATTGTGGTTTCGCCCGCATCAGCGATAGTGCTTACCGCCACCCACACGCCCAATGGCGGAGCGGTTGGGGGTACGGTTTCTCCAGGAACCAGCGGCGTGATCACATTGACAGTCGTCAATTCCGGGTCCAGCGTCATTTCGGGCAGCTTCGCGGTTGTCGACACGCTGGACAAGAACCTCGCGTTGGGAACGCCCAGTTCCACGGGATCGTTCTGGACCTGCGGCGTATCGGGCCAGACAGTCACGTGCACTGTCAGTGCCTCGCCCGGCGCCGGCCTGCTCCTGCCCTCCGTATCCATTCCGTTCACGGTGGCAGCTAGTCCCACGGTGACTCAGATCGTCAACACACCGAGCGCCACCTTTACCCCTGCCGGTGGCGCCGCTACCACCGCAAGCGTGAGCGACACCATCCAGCTTTCAGCCCCACCTTCGCTGACCCTGACTCTGACTTCCTCCTCCGCGTCAATCCAAGCCGGCGGCATTGCGACGTTCACCGCTACGGTAACCAATAGCGGCGCGTCGGCAGTCAGCGGAGCGGGGTTGACGTTGACTTCAGTCATCGATCCGGCACTCTCGTTTTCCTCGACGTCACCCTCAGGCAGCGGATGGTCGTGCACAGCCCCTCCCGGGCAGACGGCGACATGCGTCTCATCAGCCTCATTCTCTCTGGCGGCCGGGGCTACCAGCAGCGTCACCATTCCGGTGAGTGTTAGTGCGGGGGCAGCCAGTTCGGTGACCTCCTTGATCACCCTCGGCTCTAGCGCCGCCCCGATTTCGCAGGCGCTCACTGTTCAGGTGAGTCCGCTGGCCGTGACCCTCACCGCTCCCTCCACTGGATCTTCTGAAGGGCAGCCATCCATCACGCTCGCCTCTGGAGCGGTGTCGAGTTCAGTCGCCGGTTGTCTGGTTCTCTCTTTCACGCCGTCGGTAAGTGTCAGCCAGGCAGTGGACGACCCCACCGTCGCCCTTGCGCTCTCCAATGCGTTCTTCACCGCTGCGGGCAGCGCCAGCCGGGCAGCTACATTCACGCTGGCGCCGGGCGCGGCCACTTCGCAAAATGCCACGGTGTCGCTGGGTTCCACGGCCGGCACAGTTTCACTCTCCGTCTATGGAACTGCCCCGGGAGCAGCCTGTCCGCCGCCTTCAGGCTCCACTCCGCTGGCCACCCAGCAAATCAGCATTGCCACGACGCCGCCGGTGATTCAAAACGTGACTCTCACCTCATCCGGCGACACCCTGACCGTTGCAGTCACGGGCTTCTCGAACACGCGAGACCTTTCCAGTGCGATGTTCACCTTCACAGCCGCCTCCGGCGCTGCCGTGCAATCCGGCGACGGCTCGCTCACGGCGAACGTCTCGTCGCTCGCCACGCCGTACTTCGCCGGAGTCAGCGGCGGCGCCTTCGTCTACACGCAGACCTTCAACCTTACAGCCAGTGCCGGCGATATCGCCTCCGTAGGAGTCTCCCTCACCAACTCCGCGGGACAAACTACGACACCAGCTACCGGCAGCCAGTGAGCCATTGCGATTCGGGAAAAGGGGAAACACGATACATGAAATCTCGAAATGACCCCCGCGGCCGGGCGGCCTGGTTCAACCGTGCGGCCACATTCGCCGCCAGAATTGCGCTCTGTGCCCTCGTCTCGCAACTGAGCGCTCAGGAACTCGTCAGCCCCTTCTCGACCGGTGTGGCGGCCTCTTTGGCCGGGAAGACCTGGCTTCCGCCGACGGTTGCGCCTGTCCTCCGAAAGCTCTTCGATCCCCAGGACGCAGGCGCGAGCGGATCCGACTATTTGACTGTGACCGTCGTAAGCGGCGAGGGTGTAATCAATACCATCGGGCAAGGCTCGTCGCGCCCGATCGTTATTCGAGTGCAAGACGCCAAGGGCGTGCCCGTCGAGGATGCGGTGGTGACCTTCTTCCTTCCCAGCGACGGACCCGGCGGAACATTTTCGAACGGCACGCGCAATGTTTCCACGACCACCGACAATCTCGGACGCGCCTCTGCCGCGGGCTTCACGCCCAATACAGTCACCGGCGACTTGGAGATCAAAGTGACCGTGGCGCTTCACGGGATCGTAGCGCACGCCATCGTCCATCAGACCAACTCGAGCGCCGTCCAAGCTGCCCCGGGCGATGTTCCTGCCCGCGGCGCAACTCCTTCGGGGGCCGCGAAGAAGAAGTCGCCCAACACCATGCTGCTCGTGCTGGTTGGAGTCGGAGCGGCTGCGGCGGTAGGAGTTGCGGTGGCTATGAAAGGCGGTTCGTCACCGTCAAACAACAGCACCCCCGAGGCAACAGTTACCACAGTCGGCATCTCAATCGGAACAGGATCGCTCGGTCACTAGGAGCCGACTTCTCAAGGCATGTGGGGCAGGTTGGTAACCGTTGACAACCCGCCCCACATATCATTCCCCATCCGAGACAGGGATTCTCATCGCATAGAACGAGCGCCACACAAACACCACGCTTACCAGGAAGAACACCGCGGCGAGCACGAACCGCAATGTGGGGCCCTGCTCTCGAGTCAGCGAAACCGCCAACTCCACCGCCAGCAATCCGAATAGAGTGGTGAACTTGATGATCGGATTCAGCGCTACCGACGATGTATCTTTGAACGGATCGCCCACCGTGTCGCCCACCACAGTCGCCGCATGCAACTCCGTTCCTTTTTGCTTCAGCGCGGTCTCAACCACCTTCTTGGCGTTATCCCAGGCCCCGCCGGCGTCGGCCATGAAGATCGCCTGGTATAAGCCGAAGACCGCTATCGAGATCAGGTACCCGACGAAAAAGTACGGCTCCACGAAAGCGAATGCCAAGGTTGAGAAGAAGACAACCAGGAAGATGTTGAACATCCCCTTCTGCGCATACTGAGTGCAGATCTCCACCACTCGCTTGCTGTCCTGAACCGAGGCTTTAGTTGATTCCTCGAGCTTGATGTTGGCTTTGATGAATTCCACCGCGCGATATGCGCCCGTGCTCACGGCCTGCATCGAAGCGCCCGTGAACCAGTAAATGATCGCTCCGCCAGTAATCAGGCCAAGCAGGAAAGGCGCGTGCAGAATCGACAAATTAGCGAGCAGTTCGGGTTTCAAGCCGTCGGTCAGAGCCAGCACAATCGAGAAGATCATGGTTGTCGCCCCCACCACTGCCGTTCCGATCAGCACTGGTTTCGCCGTCGCCTTGAAGGTGTTACCCGCCCCGTCGTTTTCCTCCAGATTCTCCTTCGCCCGCTCGAAGTTGGGTTTGAACCCAAATGTCTTCTGTATGTCGCCTTCGATGCCCGGCAGCGATTCGATCTGGGAAAGCTCGTAGACTGACTGTGCGTTGTCGGTAACCGGGCCGTAAGAATCCACTGCAATGGTCACCGGACCCATACCGAGGAAGCCGAATGCCACCAGTCCGAACGCGAACACCGCCGGGGCGATCATCAACGTGCCCAGGCCCATCGCGCTGACGCCGAATGCAATCGCCATCAACGCGACAATCGAAAGCCCCATCCAGTAGGCGCTGAAGTTACCCGCCACCAGTCCCGACAGAATGTTCAGCGAGGCGCCGCCCGCGCCCGACGCCGTAACAATTTCTTTGACGTGTCGGGAATTCGTCGAAGTGAAGACCTTCACCAGTTCAGGAATGATGGCTCCGGCCAATGTGCCGCAAGTGATCACCGTCGAGAGCTTCCACCACAACGAATCATCGTTGCCGATCGACGGGATCAGGAAGTAAGAAACGATGTAGGTGAGCACAATCGAGAGAATTGACGTGATCCAGACGAGGCTCGTCAATGGCTCTTCGAAGTCGATCTTGTCCGCGTTCGCATAGCGGGCTCTTGAAATGGCGCCATTGAGGAAGTAGGCCAGCCCCGAGGAAACCACCATCATCACGCGCATGGCGAAGATCCATACCAATAATTGGCTCTGCACCAGCGGTTCGCGAACACCCAGAAGAATAAAGGTGATCAGCGCCACGCCCGTCACGCCATAGGTCTCGAAGCCGTCCGCCGTCGGGCCCACGGAGTCGCCCGCGTTGTCGCCCGTGCAGTCGGCAATAACACCCGGGTTTCTTACGTCGTCTTCCTTGATTTTGAAGACGATCTTCATCAGGTCCGCTCCGATGTCGGCGATCTTGGTAAAGATGCCGCCCGCGACGCGCAGTGCGGCGGCGCCCAGCGATTCGCCGATGGCAAATCCGATGAAACAGGGTCCGGCGTAATCCGCAGGCACAAACAACAGGATGAACAGCATGATCACCAGCTCCACGCTGATCAGCAACATGCCGATGCTCATCCCCGATTTCAGCGGGATCTCATAGCAGGGCGCCGGTTTCCCGGCGAGGCTGGCGAACGCGGTGCGCGAGTTCGCGAACGTGTTGACACGGATTCCGAACCATGCCACTCCGAAACTCCCGCCGATGCCCACAACGCTGAACGCCAGGATGATCAGCACCCGTCCGGCATTGAAGCCTTCGAGAAATCCGAAATAGAACACGATGATCACCCCGATAAAGGCCTCGAGGATCAGCAGGAACTTTCCCTGCGTCAACAGGTACGTCTTGCAGGTTTCGTAGATCAGCTCGGAAACCTCGCGCATCGAGGAGTGCACCGCCAGATTCTTCAATTGCTGGTAGACCACCAGGCCAAACACGAACCCGAGCGCGACGATAGCTAATCCCCAAAGCAGCAGCGTGCGCCCGTCGATTCCGCCCAGAAAAATAGCGCGCGATAAATCGGGAAGAACCAGGCGCGCTTCGCCGCCCGCCGCCGCGGAAGATTCCTGGGCTAGAAGACTGGCCGGATTGAGGATGACGGCCGCCCATAGGGCCAGAGCCGCGAGCCGCGCCAATAGACCAGTGCGGCGCCCTCCGCGTCCGAGCGGGTTACCCGCGCGCGTCCTCCTGGTAGCGCTCGCGCCTGGGGAATGGGATGGGTCATCGAATGAGTCATCGAGCCTCGCACGGGGCGGCTCAGTGGCCGCGGCGAGAGGCGCGGCGTAATCTAGCAAAGACATTCTATTCAATCCCCCTAACTTGCGAAAACTCCCCAGTCGGAAGTGGATTTGCGGCCGGTTCCCAGGCGGGAACCTCCTGTATCAAGTCCACGTTTTCAGGCGTTGCTTATGCAATTTGCGGAGCAAGGCCCTTTGCGAAACCATACCACAGGTTCGTCGCAAGAAGACTAAGTGTACCCTGCGCGCTATCGCTGATTTTACCAATCTCTCGAAAGCTGGCGAGAGTGCGCCAGAGGGTGGCTGGTTTGTCGACGGGGTAAAAAGCGGCGAGACACAGCGGTACGCGGCTGAGCCGTGACCGAAGGGGGCGGCATTCCCGGCCTCGGACCTTGACGTGTCACCGAGCCTCTGAACCGGGTCCTAAACTAGCCCGCTGCGTCTCCTCCACTTTTTGCAGCCTCGCCTCAAGAACGAACCTGCGCCAGGGTCAGGAGCAGGCTTTCGCCTTGTCGGCGACGAGCAGCATCGTAATGGGCGCGGCATAGGCTGCAAATCGTCCCAACTTCCGCGCGAGGTCGCGGCGACTGCTGTCTGGTTCACTCTGGTTCGCCTCCTGAGGCGAGTTCTGTTTTGGCTCCGGCCTGGAGTCCGTGCTTTGATTCATATACGAAATCCTCCGAGTTTAGTTACAGGTCACCTAACATATCGAGCCGACGCGGGTTTTCCTCTTGTCGGTTACCATCGCCGTAGTCCGGCTTAATGTCGGCGGTAAGTGTCAACCGTCCATTTCGATCCTCCCTAATTTACTTACCGGTCTCGGGACCATATGAACCGAACGGCGGCGCTCATGTTTTCACCAGCGCGCGTATGAACTTCACGGCGTCATCCAGGTCCGAATAAGTGAGTTGAAACTTCGGGATCGCTTCCAGCCACGACACGAACGCTTGGGTGCTGCCCTCTTCGGGGGCGATCCAGAACCCGATCTCGTCGATCCGGCACAGCGCGTCCCAAGTGGATACCGGACCCGACTGCGTCTGGGCGCCTTCGATAAACTGCGTGAACAGCACCGCCCCGAAACGGACTGCTGCCGGCGGCGATTCGGCGGCCAGCGGCAGAAAGCGAAGCTGCCGCCCGCGGCGTTGAAAGACAGGCAGATCGTCAAAACCGGAAAATCGCGACCGCAGAACAGGCCAGCTACGTTCCCTAAGCTGGACGGCGAGAGGGACGGCTGCCATCGAACCCGACGGACAGTGCAGTGCCGCCAGGTCGTCAGTCAGCAGATCGAATCCGGCATGCGCCAGCGCTGCCGCCAATGTGCTCTTGCCGGAGCCGGTAACCGCTGGGAAGACGACGCAGGCGTCTCCGCACGTAACCACGCCCGCATGCAGAAAAGCGGTCCAGTGCGTTTCCGGCCAGCCGATGCGTATCATCTGCTCGAGCACGGTGAATCTTGCGACGGCAGGGGACTCGGCCGCTATGCGCTGGCGGTTGCGGAACACAAAAGCCTCGTCGCCCTCCACGAAGACGTCGAGGGCAATCGCCGGTGCATGCTCCTGGCCAGTGCTACGCAGCGGTTCGAGCCGCGGACCCAGGTCGTGCGCGAGACCCTTGTCCCACAGGGCCAGCCGCACGGCGTTGCCGTTCACCACGTAGTCGCAGGCGGCGGAAGTCGGAGCCGCTTTGCCGCGCAGTGCATCCCACGATATGGCAGTTGCCGCGGCGCCCGGCTGTTCTGACTCGCTCAGAATAGTCTTATGCCAATCTTCCAGCGTCGCGGCAACGTCTTTTCTGGCCGTCGCCAGGTCGATGCCATAGCGCCGGGCAAGGCTCGCCTCAATTTGCTCGCTCGATCGCCCCCGGCGGTAACGCTCCCAGATGTATCGCGCCGATTCGTTCAGCAAATAGAACTGGGAACTGCCTGGGCGCGCGAGCACCAGGTTGTCGCCTACGGGGAAATGGCCGGCACCATCAAAGGCTGTAATTTCCGGCAGGAGACTCTCCTCACTTCATCGCGGATGTTTCGAATAATAGCGACACAACGACGCGCCGGGCAAGAGGAGAGGGACTCAGATTGCTCCGATGTTCGAGTGCTCGAAGAGACGTTCACGCCCCAGAAAGAAGCTCTCAAACCGGCTTCTTGGGCGCGACAGATCCACAGCTTCGAAAGCGTGATGGGGCAGGCCATCAGTCTGCCAGGGGTCTTTTCAATAACCTGCTTGAAGATCGCCTGACGCGGGTACGGTCAGGAGTGAGCTTTTGCCTTGTCGGTAACGAGCAGCATCGTTATGGGCGCGGCATAGGCTGCAAATCGCCCCAGCTTCCGCGCGAGTTCGCGGCGGCTGGTTTCCGGCTCACTCTGGTTCGCCTCTGGCTGAGTCGAGTTCTGTTTCGGCTCCGGCGTGGAGTCCGTGCTTTGATTCATATACGAAATCCTCCGAGTTTAGTTACAGATCGTCTAACACAGCGAGCCGACGCAGGCTTTCGCCTTGTCGGTTACCAGCAGCATCGTTATGGGGGCGGCGTAGGCGGCAAATCGGCCCAGTTTCCGGGCGAGATCGCGCCTGCTGCTCAGCGCCTCGCTCTGGTTATTCTCCGGCTGACTGTTGTCCGGCTTACTGTCGGGAGTAAGCTCCACCTTTCGGTCCATTTTCAATCCTCCGTGATTCACTTACAGGCCTTTAAGTATACTGGCATAAAACTGTCGATTGCAAATGTTTCTTCGCAGCTTACGGAGGCCCGCCGGCGATGCCGTAAGAGCGGCGGCTGAGCCCATCCAGCGTCCGAAGAATTCCATCAGATACCAGGGGTCGGCTATGCGCCATCGGCCCAGCCCGTATAGGGCCGCCGCGTGGCGAGCCCGCAGTTGATCGGCGATCGCCGGACGTACTGCGGGGTCGAGAGGCATCCCGAAAAAATAAGAGCCGAAAGCCAGATACATCCCCAGGATATGCCCCTGCCCGGCGCCCCGGAATAATCCGGTAATTCGGTCCCAGTCCAGTTGTTCATGAAATCGCGCCGCGATTTGCGCCATGTCGTAAACATTGCGCAGCGGCGGCAGTATCCGGTTATCGGGCGGCACTTCGGCCTGGGTGTGCAGGATATGATGCAGCGCCAGGTGTTCGGGGGAGGGAACCCGAACGGGCGCCCCCTCCACAGATGTCACCGTCGATTCGCGCAGTATGTCTTCTCCACGAACGATGGAGTAGGCGTCAGGCAATCTACTGTGGACCTCGACGCCAAAACGGCAGTCCGGCCGGCACAGGCGCGGATAATGGTGCCTCGAGCCATCCGTCGGAACCCGATCCGGCACCATGCATGTCATTCCGGATCGGAGCAGAATGCGGACCGCTTCTTCCGCATCCTTTGCGCCGAGGAGCAAGTCGAGGTCCAGGATTACGCGGCCACCGGTATGCTTGATGACGCCCGTTATAAGGTACGCGGTTCCTTTCAGAACCACCGGCGGCTCGATACCGCCATCGCGGAGCAGCCCAGCAATGCGCGCTGTCTCGAGCAGTAACTCGCGATTCCGATGCGCGTTGAGCTCGTAAATGGCCTCCAGAAAATCGGCAAAATCGGCCGGCAGCTCCGCCGCAAGCCGCCTTTCCGATAGCGCCGGATGCAGCGCCGGAGCCAGCATGTGTAGCGAGGCAAAGGCGGCAATCGCCTCCCAGTTCCGGCTGGAAACAATATCCCGGCGCCGCTGTTCCGCGACACGTTCGTTAACAGCGCCCTGCGCCAGCGCAGCCCGTATGAATCGAACCGCGGCGGCGCTCATGACTCCACCAGCGCGCTGATGACCCCCACGGCGTCATCCAGATCCGAATACGTGAGCTGAAACTTCGGAATCGCGTCCAGCCACGACAGGAACGCCTGCGTGCTGTCATCGTCCGGCGTGATCCAGAACCCGATCTCGTCCATCCGGCACAGCGCATCCCAGGTGGATACCGGCCCTGACTCCACTTCCGCGCCTTCGACAAACTGCGTGAAGACCACCGCCCTGCAGCGGGCCAACATGGACCGGGTCTCTGACGGCGGCGATTGGGCGGCCAGTGATAGAAAGCGAAGCTGCTGTCCACGTCGTTCGATGATTGGCAGATCGTCAATTCCCGAGAATCGCGATCGCAGCACAGGCCAGCTTCCTGCCCTAAGCTGGACGGCGAGAGGGACGGCGGCCACGGAACCCGACGGACAATGTAGCGACGCCAGATCGTCAGTCAGCAGATCGAACCCGGCATGCACCAGAGCCGCCGCCAGAGTACTTTTGCCCGAACCGGTAACCGCTGGAAAGACGACGCAGGCGCCGCTGCGCGTAACCACACCCGCGTGCAGAAAAGCCGTCCAGTGCGTTTCCGGCCAGCCGATGCGTATCATCTGCTCGAGCACGGTGAACCTTGCGGCAGCCGGAGACTCGGCCGCTACACACTGGCGGTCGCGAAAGACAAACGCCTGATCGCCCTCCACGCAAGCGTCGATCACGGTCGCCGGCGTGAGTTTCTTGCCAGCGCGATGCAGCGGTTCGAGCCGCGGCGCCAGGTCGTCCGCGAGGCTCTGGTCCCACATCACCAGCCGCACAGCCTTGCCGTTTACGACGTAGTCGCGGGTAAGAGGAGCGGGAAGCGCTTTGCCGCGCACGGCATCCCACGATATTGCCGAGGCCGCGGCGGCCGGCTGTTCTGGCTCGCTCAGAATCGTTTTCCGCCAGCCATCAATCGTCGCGGCAACGTCTCTCCTGGCTGTAGCCAGGCCGATGCCATAACGCCTGGCCAGGCGCGCGGCAATTTGCTCACTCGATCGCCCTTGGCGATACCGCTCCCAGATGTATCGCGCCGATTCGTTCAGCAGATAGAGCCGCGACGTGCCCGGGCTCGCCAGCACCAGGTTGTGGCCGACAGGAAAATGGCTGGCGCCGTCGAAGGCCGTAATTTCCGGCAAGACACACTCCTCCGTTCACCCCAGATGTTTTGAATGATAGCGGCACAAGGGCGCGCCGGGCAAGCTTTGGGGTGGTCGTTGAGAACCTTGCGGAAGTGATCGGTTCGTCAATGCCCCACCGCCCGCCGCGCCGATCCCATGCTCGACGCAGATAGCGATACCGCCTGTGTGCTCAGGACAACGCTGCGAGCCGCGGCCAGAATTCGCGAAGGGCAAGGGAGCGGCCGGCTGACGTCACGCACAGCTCAGGGGCGGCAATTAAAATTGCTCAGAAGGCAGGCCTTCGCTTTGTCGGTCATGAGAAGCATCGTTATAGGCGCGGCATAGCCGGCAAACCGGCCCAGCTTCCGGGCAAGATCCCGCCTGTTACTCAGTGCCTCATGCTGATCGGTCTCCGGCTGACTGGAGTCCTGCTTCTTTTCAGGTGTGGCGTCCGCGTTTTGGTCAATCTGTAATCCTCCGGTTTAACTTAACTTACAGACCGAAATAGTATACCCGCAAAAAACTGTCGATCGCAACGCCGTTTTTTCATATCTCGTTTTTCGGATAGCGCTCTCCGGAAATAATGGCGAACCTTAGCAATACCGCGAATTTCTCAAAAACGGGACGGCGATCTCACTTTGAACGGTCTGCGAGGCATTTTTGCGGCATAGAGTCGTTCTGCGCCATAATCGAAGTGCACGAATGCAGTCTGGGGCAATAGCCGATCGCCGAAGGACGGAGTCTCGCCTCCGGGTCCGTGGCGCCCGAGGTTCTAGTTCGCGGTCACTGGGTGCGCTTGCCGTGGCTGTTTGCGGCGCTGTTTTCCCCGCCCTCGTGAGTTGTAACCACCCGCCACCACAAGCTCCGGTGACGCTAACGCTAGTCGAACAAAGTCCCGGCCTGGACGAGGCGGTTCTAGACTCCCGCAACCGGGAATTTGAGGACTTTCATCGGGAAACCGGGGTTCTGGTGCAAAGCCTCCCCACGCCTGAGAGCGCAGATGATCAACTCCTCCTGTGGCAACGGCTCCTGGATAGCCATGCCAGCACGCCCGATGTCTATTCGGTGGATTGCATCTGGCCCGGAATCCTTGCCGAGCATCTGGTTGATCTCGAGCCCTACATGGCCTCTCAACTGCGCCAGTTAGTGCCCGCCCTGGTAAGCAACTACACGGTGAATCACGCCGTCGTCGCCGCTCCCTCCAGAACCTCTACCGGCCTGCTGTATTACCGGACAGATCTGCTCAAGAAATACGGCTATCGAGCCCCTCCGGCCACCTGGGATGAGCTGGAGCGTATGGCAGCTCGCATTCAGGCCGCGGAGCGTGCGCTGGGCAAGCACGATTTCTGGGGCTATGTCTGGCAGGGCGCGGGCGGAGAACCGCTTGTCTGTAACGCACTCGAGTGGCAGGCATCCGAAGGGGGTGGAATGATTATTGAAAGCGACGGCGCGGTGAGCGTCAATAATCCTCGTGCGGTTGCGGCTTGGGAGCGCGCTGCACGCTGGGTGGGAACCATCTCGCCGCCCACCGTGACCCACTACCAGGAGTGGGATGCCGCTAATGTTTGGCTGTCGGGCAACGCGGCATTTATGCGCAACTGGCCCAGCGCCTATTTGAGCAGTTCCCGCGAGGGCTCCGCTGTGCGTGGCCACTTCGATGCCACTCTGCTCCCTGCCGGCCGGGCGGGCCACTGGGGAACCGTGGGTGGGTCAAGCTACGGGGTGTCGCGTTATTCGACACATCGACAGGAGGCGGTTGCCCTGGTGCGTTACTTTACGCGACGCGACGTTCAGAAGCGCCGTGCCACTCTGAACGACGGCTTCCCTATTTTCCCCGATCTTTACCAGGACCCGGATGTGCTGGCCGCAAGCCCGTATCTTAAGGATGTCGCCGGGAACGAGCACTTCGCGGTTAGGCCGGCCGCGGTCTCTGGGAAGAACTACCAGAAGGTCTCGCAGGCCTATGCCGATGCCGTTCACTCGGTCCTCACGCACGCCAAAACAGCTCCCATCGCGGCCCGTGAGTTGGAGAACTCCCTTGCCCGAATCACAGGCCGAGGGTTTAAGCGAGACCAGTGATTAGATTTGGTTGCTGATTTGACAAAGACTTCGGTTGGCAACGAACCCGTCGAGACATCGCGACCAAAGGGTCTGGTATCGCGTTTGGTGTTGCCGCTTGCGAGTCTTAAGATCGGCGCCCGGCTGACGCTGTGCTTCGCTGTGCTATTCGGTCTCGTGGGAGTTTCCGATCTGATCGCAATCTGGCAATTCTCACTGCTCTCCCATGAAGTAAATATCCTTTACCTTGTCGATCAGAAATCCGATACTGTCGAACGAATCCACATCGACATCGTGGATTACGGTGAGACATTGCAGGAGCTTGCCAAGAGCGAAAATCCAGCGGGGTTCGTAGGCGAGGCGGTGCGCCTCTCGGAAACGCTCTCGATGCAGGCGGAAACTGCCAGGCAAGCCATTGCCAAACCAGGCTCCGCGACCCGGGAGGACCCTGCCCTCCTTGCGATGCTGGCCTCTATCCAGAGCACCCTCCCCGGTCAGACCTCCACCCTGGTCGCGCTGGCGACGGCCGGCGACTGGCGCGCCGTTCATACCCGTCTCGACACGCAGGAAAACACGCTTGGTAAACTCACCGCGTCGCTAGCTCGTCAGGTTGAGACCGAAGTCGGCGAACAGCGCGAGCGAGTAATGGCCGACACCCTGCGGGCGCAGCGCCAGATCTTTCTCGTCCTTCCGCTGACGATGTTGTTCACCCTCACCGCCGCCGGATTTCTGAGCGTCGTCGTTACTAGAACCATCACCGAACCGCTTGCCAGCCTCGACCACGCCGCACAGGCGCTGGCTCGGGGAGATTTCTCACGCCAGGTGACGGTAGCGGGCCAGGACGAATTGGCGAATCTTGGCCGCGTCTTCAATAACTCCTCCGCGAGTCTGCGCAGCTACTATTCCGCTCTCCAACAAAGCGAGGCGAAGTTTCGCTCGTACATTGAAAACTCCCCCATCGGTATCCTAGTCGCCGATCGCGATGGCCACTTAGTCGACTTTAATCAAGCGGCGGCTCAATTGCTCGCCTACGACCCCGACGCGCTTCGCCAGATCGCGATTCATCGGATCGTTTCATCGGCCCATCAATCCGCGCTCAATGATTTTCTTAACCTACCCGACAATGGCCGCGTTATCGGCGAGTGGGAATTGCTGGCGAGTGATGGCCGCACGATTCCTGTCAACCTGCAGGGGGTCGGTTTGCACGACGGCCTGGCAATGGCTTATCTGTTTGATCTCACCGAGCGCAGGCAGGCTGAGTCCGAGCGCGAACGTCTGCGAGTCCAGTTTCTCCAGTCGCAAAAGATGGAATCCGTCGGCCGCCTCGCTGGCGGCGTCGCCCACGATTTCAACAACATGCTGACTGTGATCAACGGTTACAGCCGGTTATTGCTGGATGGAATGGGTCCGGCCGACCCGAGCCGCCACCATCTTGAAGAGATCAATCGGGCTGGGGAACACGCCGCGGCAGTAACAAAACAGCTATTGGCATTTAGTCGCAAGCAGTTACTGCAGCCGCGTGTGGTCGATTGCAACCGTGTCGCTAAAGACATCCGGCCCATGCTGATGCCTCTGCTGGGCGAAGACGTGAAGTTGAGCGTCAAGCTGCACGAAGGATCCACCTCGGTCTACGCTGATCCGCATCAACTGGAACAGGTGATCTTGAATCTTGCCGTGAACGCCCGCGACGCCATGCCGTATGGAGGCACGTTACTGATTGAGACGGCCGTCGTGGAGTCCGGCGGCAGCGATGCCCGGCCGCATCCGGCGAAGGCGAATTCTTACGTGATGTTGGCGGTGACCGACAGCGGCGTCGGCATGGATGAGGAAACCCGCCGGCACATCTTCGAGCCTTTTTTTACTACTAAGTCGGTCGGCAAGGGAACCGGGCTTGGCCTGTCGATGATCGACGGCATAGTCGAGCAGAGCGGAGGCTACATCGAGGTCGAGAGCGAACCTGGGCGAGGGTCGACCTTCAGGATCTACCTGCCTCAGGTTGCGGATGCGCCGGGAGATTCTTCAGGGCCGGAGGGCATTTCCGTTTCCGGCATCGGAGGCACGGAAACCGTGCTGGTGGTGGAGGATCAGGCCGAGGTCAGGGATTATGCAGCCGACGCCCTGCGCGCTTACGGCTATCGCGTCATCGAGGCTGAGAACGCGAGCGAGGCTCTCCTGCTCTATGAGACAGAGAGAGATGCCATTGACCTGGTCCTGACCGACGTGGTCATGCCGAACTTGAGCGGCAGGGAACTGGCTGACCTGCTCGCGGAAAAGCGGCCCGATGTTAGGGTGCTTTTCATGTCGGGTTACACCGACGACGACATCCTGCGCCCGGGGGCTCTGCGAAAGGGAACGGAATTCATCCAAAAGCCGTTCAGTCCCCGGCAATTGGCAGCTAAAGTCCGGGAAATACTGGCGGTGGCGAGCCGCGTTGCTCGCGTGCTCGTGGCGGACGACGAGGACGGAGTGCGAGGTTTCCTGCGTATGGTCCTCGAGGATGGCGGGTACGAAGTGATTGAGGCAGGAAACGGCAAGGAGGCGCTCCAACAGATTCGCGCTGGAAGAGTCGATCTGTTGATCACTGACCTGGTGATGCCCGAACAGGAGGGTATCGAGACCATCATGGCACTTCGCAAGGAGTCACCAGGCACTCAAATCATCGCCATGTCCGGCGCGTTCGAAGGAAAGTTCTTGCGCATTGCGCGCATGCTCGGCGCACAAGTCGTTTTGAGGAAACCAGTGAATGCCGAACTGGTGCTCGCCAAGGTCGCGGAGTTGCTGAAGCCGCAGCGCTGACTCACCCTTTACGGGACGGATCTAACCATTTCTGCATAACAATGCGCGGTATGGCCTCAAAGCCGATGCGGCGGTAGAAATCGACGACCTGCGTGTTGCTGTCTCGCACAAGCAGCATGACCTTGACGACCCCGCGGTCACGGAGCCATTCCTCACCTGCCGCAACCATCTGCCGCCCTATCCCGTGCAACTGGCAATCTGGCGCGGTGGCAACGTAATAGAGCCACCCGCGATGGCCATCGTGTCCGGCCATGACGCTGCCGACAATCCTCCCTTCGGGGCTGACGCCGACAAGAATGTCCGAGTTCGGCTTAGCGCGGGCGAAGCGAAAATCCTGCGCCAGATCGTTGTAGGGCGTTTCCAACCCGCATGTACGCCACAGCGCGAGGGTGTTTTCTTCGTCGTCGGCAGAGGCGCAGCGGATCGAAAGCGTAAACACGGCAAGCGATCATTATGAAGGAGATCGGAAACATGAGCAAGGTTTGGTTCATCACCGGCGCCGGCCGCGGCATGGGCGTCGATATCGGCAAGGCCGCTCTGGCCGCGGGAAATGAAGTTGTCGCTACCGGCCGCAGTCCTGATAAGGTGGCCGCGGCTTTTGGGAAATCCGCAGACCTGTTGGTGGTGAAGTTGGACATTACCAAGCCCGCCGAAGCTGAATCAGCCGTTAAAGCAGCCGTGGAAAAGTTTGGCCGCATAGATGTGCTGGTCAACAATGCCGCAAACTTTTATGCCGGCTTTTTTGAAGAGCTGACGCCGGAACAGATGGAGCGGCAGTTATCGACCAGCCTTGTCGGCCCGATGAATGTCACCCGCGCCGTACTGCCGGTCATGCGCAAGCAGCGTTCAGGACTGATCATCACCATCTCATCGACCGCGGGTCTTATCGGTTTTGAGTTCGGCGCCGCTTATGCCGCCTCGAAGTTCGGCCTCGAAGGCTGGATGCAGTCGCTGCAGGCTGAGGTCGAGCCGTTTGGTATCAACACCATCACTGTCAATCCGGGCTTCTTTCGCACTGAGCTGCTCACGGAGGAGTCAACAAATTTCGCTGACCCTACTATCGAGGACTATAACGAGCGCAGAGCGAAGCAAATGGACTTTTGGAAAGGCCACAACGGTCAGCAGTCCGGCGACCCGGCCAAGCTCGCCCAGGCCCTGATTAAGATCTCGGCGGAGGAAAAGCCGCCCCGCCGCTTCATTGCAGGCGCAGACGCCGTTGCTACCGCAGAGCAGGTCGCCACAACGCTTCTCCAGCAGACCGACGCTTACCGTGAGCTTTCAAGTTCGCTCGCATACGATAGCCCGTAGCCTCGCCCTGTGCCCGACGCATGGCGACACCCACCTCCACGGTCAGGACCACGCTGCGAGACGCGACCAAAGGGAGCAGTCCCTGGCGCCCGCCCCCAATGCCCTCATCTGAAAATCGGCAGTGCCGAATACCGGCCGTCACTCGCAGCATCGGGTTGAAAACCGAGCTCCCAACACATGTCGCAGAGCATTCGCTTCCGGCAGT
>Ga0181537_10000077_pt1 | contig 81607 bp, 76 predicted proteins | sample PEATcosm2014_Bin_39_FD_119765 | JGI IMG/M metagenome (GOLD analysis project Ga0181537, IMG submission 119765) | Peatland microbial communities from MTU Mesocosm Facility, Houghton, MI, USA - PEATcosm2014_Bin23_10_metaG | ecosystem: Environmental > Terrestrial > Soil > Wetlands > Peat | place... | reverse complement strand
GGGGGCACAATGGGATGGCTGGGATTTGCCCCGCTAATCCTGATTTTCGCCGTTTTTTATTTCCTGCTGATTATGCCGCAGCAACGCCGCCAGAAAAAGTGGCAACAAATGTTACAGGACCTGAAAACCGGGGATAAAGTGGTGACTACCGGGGGATTGCGCGGCACCATCATCGCGCTGAAAGACGATTCTCTCCACTTGCGGGTTCCGCCGGACAATTTGCGTTTGGAAGTAAGCCGGGCTGCAATCGCCTCGGTGACCACCCCGGATGAAGCAGCAAAGTCATAGACAATTGACGGTAACGAATTCATAAGACTAGGGTAAAGCTCTTCGTATGAATAAGAATTTCGGGATCAAAGTCGCAATTATTTTTGGCACGCTGCTGGTGTTTCTGGGTGGCATTTTCGGCATTCCCAAGCAATGGACACTTCAAGGCCTGCTCGACTCCATGCAGGATCGCATTCACCTTGGATTAGATCTCAAAGGTGGAACCCACCTGATTCTGCAAGTGCAGGTCAATGATGCGGTTAACGTGGAAACAGATAACACCGTGGAGCGCCTGAAGGCGGCCCTGCGAAACCACAAAATCAACTACGCCGAAATCAGTAAGCCTGACCCGAACGCTCCCGAAAAAATCGTAATTAAAGGCGTCCCGCCGGAGTCAAGTTCCGATTTGCGCTCGATCGTGAGCGATTCCATGCCGGAGTACGACTTCGCTTCTGGCGCGGAGAACACCTACACCGTGACCATGAAGCCGCAATCGCTGGCGGACCTGAAGAACCGCGCGGTCGCGCAAGCCATTGAAACCATTCGCAATCGCATCGACCAACTGGGCGTGACCGAGCCGGTGATTCAGGAACACGGCCTAGGCGATTATCAAATTCTGGTCCAATTGCCCGGCGTGGATGATCCAGCACGCGTGAAAGAGATCATGCAGTCCACTGCGATGCTGGCAATCAAACAATCGCTGGGCGGGCCTTATCCCAGCCAGGAGGCGGCATTGCAGGACAAGGGGGGCATTTTGCCTCCCGATGCGGAATTGCTTCCGGGCAAGAGCATTGGAACGCAAGGCGGGGACAACGGTCCGGTGTGGTATCTAGTTTCGCGGGCCGCAGCGGTGACAGGGCGCGATTTGCGGGATGCTGAGCCTTCCCGAGACGAAAATGGCACTCCATCGGTGGCCTTTAACCTGACCAACGAGGGCGGCAACAAGTTTGCCAGCTTTACCGGTGCGCACGTCGGCGACAATCTGGCGGTTGTGCTCGACAACAAAGTTCAGGAAGTGGCGGTCATAAAAAGCCAGATACATGATTCCGGCACCATTGAAGGCCGCTTTACCGAGCAGGAAACAAAAGACTTGTCGATGATTCTGCGTTCGGGTGCGCTACCCGCAGGCATAAAGTATCTGGAAGAACGCACAGTCGGCCCATCGCTCGGTTCGGATTCGATTCGCGCAGGAGTTCGCGCGGCCGTAATCGGCATGCTGGCGGTATTGATCTTCATGCTGATTTACTACCGTGCTGCGGGGATTAATGCCGATATCGCGCTGATTCTGAACTTAATCATTCTGTTGGGCTTCCTCGGGTTTAGCCAGGCGACGTTAACGCTGCCCGGCATTGCGGGCGTGATTCTGACTGTTGGTATGGGTGTGGACTCTAACGTACTGATCTTTGAGCGCATCCGCGAAGAATTGCGGAACGGCAAAACTCCTCCATCGGCAGTTGAGCAAGGCTTTGGTCATGCCTGGATTACGATTGTGGATACGCACGTGACCACCATCGTTTCGGCAGTGATTCTCTTCCTGTTTGGCACGGGACCGGTCAAGGGATTTGCTGTGACCCTGAGCTTTGGTTTGTTTGCGAACCTTTTTACGGCGGTTTTTGTTTCCCGCGTGATTTTTGACTGGATTTTGAGCCGCAAACAGCGCGGCGAGGCGTTGAGCATTTAGTTCTTAGCTATTAGTTCTTACACTATAGGGTTGGTGGCAGCGTGGAATTTTTTCGTGATCCAAACATAGATTTTCTGGGCAAGAAGTGGTACTTCATCGCCTTTTCGCTGGTGTTCAGCGTGGCCGGACTGCTTTCGATCTTTTTCTGGCACGGCATCCCGCTGGGCGTGGATTTTCGCGGCGGCACCCTTGTGTACGTGAAGTTTGCCCAAACGCCCAATGATAATGCGATCCGCGCGGCGATGGACCACGCCGGATTACACAACGTGCGCATCCAGCGGTTTGGTGATCCTTCGCACAACACTGTATTGATCGATCTGGCGCAAAAAGAGACGAGTGAAGCGGCGCTGGATCAGGGCAAAACGCAAATCATCAATGCCTTGCAGACGAACGTACCGGCTGGAAAAATTGACTTGAACAATGCCAGCTCTCTGACTCTGACGAATTATCTGCTGGATAAAGACCCGTTGCATGCCGGGTTGGACTCGAGCCAGCGTTATGCGGCCGTGGTGAAGGCAATTCTGGACTACCGCGACAAAACCAAAGGCGGCGCGCTGGCGTCGTTTGATGAGTTGAAGTCGGTCGTGGATCCGGCAGTGCTGGCATCATTGCAAGACGGCTTCTATCTCTCGGACTTCGGTGTTTATCAGGTCGAAATCGTGGGACCACAGGTGGGCAAGCAGTTGCAGACGCAAGCCAAACTGGCAGTGGTTTATTCGCTGGCGGGCATGCTGGTTTATCTTGCATTTCGTTTTGAATGGATTTATGGTGTCGCGGCGGTCATAACCGTATTCCACGACACACTGATCACAGTCGGAGCGTTTTCACTGACGAACAAGCCGATTTCGCTGACGGTAATTGCCGCGATTTTGACCCTGATCGGCTATTCGAACAACGACACGATCGTGGTTTTTGACCGTATTCGCGAAAATCTGAAGTTGATGCGGCGGGAAAAGTTGTCAGATATCGTGAATCGGAGTATAAATCAGACCCTGAGCCGAACCATTCTGACGGCAGGGCTGACGTTTTTGACGGTTTTGGCTTTGTTCTTGTTCGGCGGGGAAGTTCTGCACGGGTTTTCCTTTGCGCTGGTCATAGGAATCCTGATTGGAACCTACTCCTCGATTGCAATTGCGGCACCGATTCTTGTGGCCTATCAGGATTGGCGCGGGCGGCGTAACACTCCCGCGGCAGCGGCCCTCAAGGCATCTGGAAACCGCGAACGGGCGAAGGCCAAGGCGTAGATTTTTCGTACTTAAGAAATTCTCCCTTCCATGGGAGCAAAGCAAGCGCAGGCGGTGTCTAACCCTGAAGTTGGGTGTGTAGGGAGAAGCCTATGTTTGAAGACAGCCTTATAGAATCGGGCAATAAACTAAAAACCAAGCGGGGATTGACCACAACGATCTCGGTCGTCTTTCAGTTGATGTTGGTTGCAGTAATGGTACTGATCCCTCTGCTGTTTACCGAGGCATTGCCCAAAACGCAGTTGATGACCTTTCTGGTAGCGCCGCCACCACCGCCTCCGCCGCCTCCGCCACCTGCTGCCGTGGTGCATGTGGTGAAGCAAATCCAGACCAATCTCGACAACGGCCAGTTGCGCACGCCCACAAAGATTCCCCAGAAGATTCTTGACATCAAGGAAGATGCGGCTCCCCCCGATATGGGCGGCGTTGTCGGTGGCGTTCCCGGAGGAGTCCCGGGAGGTTCGATGGGCGGAGTGCTGGGCGGCATCATTGGCAATGCGACGACGGCCGTGCCGAAGGTGGCAGCCCCGCAACGCGTGCGCGTCTCCGCTGGTGTGACGCAAGGTCTAGTGCTTAAAAAGGTAAATCCTGTTTATCCGCCGATTGCCCGGGCCGCCCGCATTTCGGGCAGTGTTGTACTACAAGCGGAAATCAGCAAGACGGGTGATATCCAGAATTTGCACGCCATCAGCGGCCCTCCGATGCTAATTCCGGCCGCGATTGATGCCGTGAGGCAATGGAAGTACAAACCCTACATTTTAAACGGTGAGCCGGTAGAAGTGGACACGCAGATCACCGTTATTTTCTCTCTGAACGGGGGTTAGACCAACCTGGGTTGGAGAAATGTTGCATCAAAGCGAAGAGCGAGTCCGCAATTTGAAACGTTCCTAGGAGGAGAAGGCAACTCATGATCGTAGCTAACTTGGCAGCACACCTCAGCAACTTACACGTCACGGCCGCCTGGTTGTTCCAGGAAGAACCTGTAGGCTGGGACCCGCTTTCGCTCTGGCACCACATGGGCTGGGTCGCAAGAATCGTGGTCATCGTTCTGTTCATCATGTCAGGCTGGTCCATCGGCGTGATGATTGATCGCTACATGGCATTCAATGCGGCCCGCAAGCAATCGCGTGCATTTGCCCCGGCGGTTGCGGGTGCGCTGCGCGACGGCAAGATTGACGAAGCCATCAAAGTCGCGGAGCGCAACAAGAAGAGCCACTTGGCCAAAGTGGTCACAGCTGGTTTGATGGAATTCCGGGCGCACCAGGATAGCAACGACATTCCAGGTGAGACCATCGAAGCTTCCAAGCGCGCACTGGAGCGTACCGAAGCGATTGTGCATGCGGAATTGAAACGTGGCTTGGGCGGTTTAGCCACCATCGGTTCCACAGCGCCATTCGTTGGACTGTTTGGCACGGTGATGGGTATTCTTAATGCCTTCCAGGCAATTTCTGTAGCCAAGACGACCGGTTTGGGCGCAGTGGCGGGCGGTATTTCCGAGGCGCTAGTGACCACGGCCATCGGACTTCTGGTGGCGATTCCCGCCGTCATGATGTTTAACTACCTCACTGGCCGCGTGGAAGCGTTCGACGTGGAGATGGACAATTCGTCGAGCGAATTGATCGATTATTTCCTGAAGCGGCGCGGCGCGGCGCGGCGGTAACACTCCGGAACGAGTGGAAGAACATGAGTTGCGAATCCGGCGCTGGGAGACCCAGCGCCGGGGTTTACAGCATGTGACGGGTAGTCGATGGGTACATAGCGGAGACTTGAACTTATATGGCAATCTCAGTTCGTAATGAAGGGGCCAAGGTCAACTCCAACATCAACGTTACGCCCATGGTGGACGTGATGCTGGTGCTGCTGATTATTTTCATGGTGATCACGCCCATGCTGCAGCACGGAAAAGATGTGGACTTGGCTAAGGTAAACAGCCCCGAGCAGATGCCGGATGCTGACAAGGAAGACGCTCTATTGGTCGCGGTCACGCGGGACGGATCGGTATATTTTGGCACTGACCGGATGTCAGTGGACGACTTGACCAATAAAGTGAAAGACCGCCTGGTTGGTCGCCTGGACAAGCGGGTTTATGTTAAAGCCGATGCTCGAGCAAGATTTGGCGCCGTGGTGCAAGTAGTGGATGCGGTTCGCGCCGCCGGCGTGGACGATTTAGGATTACTGACGGGCGAGAAGAAACCACAAGCCAGTCCACCACCTCCGCCCAGCGGGCAATAGCGGCGGGGAAGATTTCCGAAGGAGACCAGTTATGGGAATGGGAGTTAGCACCGGCGGAGGCCAGACGGCGGACATCAACGTTACCCCGTTGATTGATGTGCTTCTAGTGCTGCTGATCATCTTTATGGTGATCACGCCATTGACGCCAAAGGGACTGGATGCGTTGGTTCCCCAGCCGCCACCACCGAATCAGAAGCAGCAGAACACGCCCGATCGCACCATCGTGGTGCAGTTGATTGATAAGGGCGCAGGCAGTGCGCCCGGACTGAAGATTAACGGCGAAGATGCGACTTGGGACAATCTCGGTACCCGGTTGACCGATATTTTCAAAACGCGCGCGGAAAAAGTAATGTTCGTTAAGGGTGACGACAACGTACCGTTCGCCGATGTAGCCAACGTGATTGACATTGCGCACTCTTCGGGCGTGGACAAAGTTGGCCTGATCACCGCCAAGATTGAGGCTGGCGGTTAGCTCGCCGACGACGGTGAGCGTAAGAAAACTTATCGAGGTTCGCTCGACTGGACGGCTGAGGGCGGCCGCTGCCACGCAAGTGGCCAAGGGTTCGTGATAGGGAGAAATTTAACTCAATGAAAATTAGGGCAAAAGTGTGTTCGCTTGCCGGGGTGGGTCTCCTGCTGCTGGCCGGTTCCGGCTGCGACAAACTCAAAGCGCGCGACCAACTGAATAAGGGCGTGGCTTCCTACAAAAACGCGCACTACGAACAGGCAATTGACCACTTTCAACAGGCGGTGAACCTTGACCCCTCGTTGAGCAACGCTCGTCTCTATCTGGCGACGGCATACGCGCAGCAGTACATTCCCGGGGTCGATACGCCGGACAACAATCGCAATGGCGAACAGGCGATCGAGCAGTACAAGGCTGTGCTCGACTCTGACCCAAAGAATCTTGGCAGCATCAAGGGTATCGCCTACATCTATTTGCAAATGAAGAAGTTTGAGGATGCAAAGGCCTATTACCGAAAAGCGATTGCGATTGATCCAAACGATCCTGAGAGCTATTACTCAGTGGCGGTGATTGACTGGACGCAGAGTTTTGCGCCTCGCATGGATGCGAGGAATAAACTAGGACTCAAGCCCGAAGAGCCACTGAAGGACAAGGAAGTTTGTGCAGCGCTCAAGATCAAGAATTGGGGCGTAATCATGGATGGCATTGACCAGCTCAACGCTGCGTTAAAATTGCGTCCTGATTATGACGATGCAATGGCCTACATGAACCTCTTGTACCGCGAGAAAGCCGATGTGGAATGTGACGATCCTGACGCGCGCACGGCGGACCTTAAGACGGCCGATGATTGGGTGGAAAAGACGATGGCAACCAAGAAGGCAAAGGCCGAAAAGACGCCTTCACAACAGGGCATCGTGATGGATCAGCCAAAAGACCAGCAGTAACAGGCGTCACTCGGAAACCACCCCTTCCTTCACGGGAGGGGTTTTCTTTTGCCAAATTGCGAGCCGGAGTTATTGATAGAGAAACACATCGATTCCATTAAAGCTCACGTGTCGTACGCTCGGGTGTGACGTGTCCACTAGGGAGGTTAGAGCTGCGGCAACGTGATCGAGGCCCGAAGGCGTCTCGGCATGCGAGATTACGACCCACACCCGGCGATATTGTGGTAAAGCCCCAGAAATGCGCGGATAATCGGGTTTCTCGACGAAATCGAGAAATGTGATGCGAGGGCCGTGATAGGGGTAAAGCACGATGGGACCCGAGGCATCCTTCTTGCTTAACGAAAGGTAGTACTCGTAGGGCATGCGTCCCATGGGAACGTGAAATAGTACTGCATCGCTGGGATGGGCGTTTTGCAAGACGTAGTTAGTAGCGGAGCGCCAGTCGTCGCGCGCATTGTCGAAATCGTGGCTGTAGTAGACAGATGTGCCTCGGAGCGATAGGGCCAAGTAGAGCACGAGTAATGGGGCCCGTACCCAGGGAGATCGGAGACGAGCGAAGCCCACTGCGACAAGAAGAAGCAGCGCGGGCAGACAAAAGATGAAGTACCTCGGGAGGAATAGTGGTCGAAAAATAGAGAGAATGAGAACAAGTAAAGGTGGGACCAACAGCCACACCAGTAGGAATTGACGCGGCCAGGCGGCATCCGCGAGATTTTTGCGGGAGGCGGGATAAGCGCCGAGAGTTGCCAGGGCGGCACAAGACAGAAGCAGGATGGCGCCATCGTGACCGGATAGAAGCAGGGCAAAGTTCCAGAGATCTTTGACGCCAGGGCGTTGAATCCAGCGGAGCGGACCTGCGCCGGTGGTCGCGATGAAGAGGAGAATCGGCGAGATGCAGATGGCCAGAACCTTCCAGCTTTTCTTCCACGAAGCAGGCGATTCTTTCGCGGAAGAGGGAAGCTTGACGTAGCGAAGGGAGAGCCACTGCGCGACAAGCAACAAGAGTGAATAAAAATGGGCGTAGACCGCGAGGGAGCTGAAGGTTATGTAAGCCACGCGGTTTCGCTGGGAAGGCGTGTCCGAGGTTTTCACTAGGTACATGCTCGAAAGAATACAGAGCAGTACCATGAGTGAGTAGCTGCGTGCCTCCTGCGAATAGCAGATGTGGAAGGCGTTGACCGAGAGTAAGGCGGCGGCGATCAGGCCCGTCTGCGAGTCGAAAAGACGCCGCCCGAGAGCATAGATGGCAGGGATGGACGCGACCGCGAACAACACAGAGAGACCGCGGATGAATGCTTCGCTATCGTCCATCCGCAGCCAGGGGTGCAGCAAAGCATAGTAGAGCGACATATTGGCTTCGCGACGCCATAGTATGCGAAAGAAATTGTAGGCATCGAGGCGCGCGATGGCTACGCTGACGCCCTCGTCAAACCAGAAAGTCTTGGCGCCCAGCAAATGAAAACGGAGAGCGGCGGCGCACGCCGTGATGACGAGCACGAGTGCGACGACGCCGGAGCGCCTTTGAGTTGGTAGATTAGCCGGCACGGATTCTTCATGGTATCGCGAAAGAGTGCTAATGCCGCGCTACTCCGATAAAGCGAAGATCCAGTAAGATCAAGATTGGACGATATTTCGCCAATTATGTTCAAGAAAATTCTGATCGCCAACCGGGGAGAGATCGCCGTTCGCGTGATTCGGGCGTGCCACGAATTGGGTATCGCAGCAGTTGCCGTTTACTCCGACGCGGACCGGGCCGCGCTCCACGTTCGTAGAGCCGATGAGGCTTACCGGCTCGGGCCCGCGCCCGCAAGTGAGTCTTACTTGAAAATAGAAGCTATTCTGGATGTCGCGAAGCGCTGTGGTGCGGATGCCATTCATCCGGGATATGGATTTTTGTCGGAGAATGCGAAGTTTGCCCGGGCATGCGAAGGGGCGGGAGTGAAATTTATAGGGCCATCGGCTGCTTCAATGGAAATGATGGGCTCGAAGACACGGGCCCGACAAAATATGGAAAAGGCAGGCATTCCGTTTGTGCCGGGAACTTCGCGCGGGCTGGAATCACTGGATCAGGCTGCGCAAGTCGCGGCAGAAGTTGGCTATCCCGTGATGTTAAAGGCGGCAGCCGGGGGCGGAGGCAAGGGAATGCGGCTGGTGCATTCGGCGCACGATCTGCAAACTGCCCTGGAGGCCGCACAGAGCGAAGCGCTGCGATCTTTTGGGGACGGTGAAGTCTATGTCGAAAAGGCGATCATTAACCCGCGACACATTGAGATGCAAGTGCTGGCGGATGAGCATGGGAACACGGTCTATCTCGGCGAGCGCGAGTGTTCGATTCAGCGGCGGCACCAAAAGGTTGTGGAAGAGGCGCCATCGGCAATTGTGGATGCCGACATGAGGCAACGGATGGGCGAAGTCGCGGTGCGTGTCGCCAAGGCCGCAAATTACACCAATGCTGGGACTATCGAATTTCTAGTCGACGAGGAGAAGAATTTTTATTTTCTGGAGATGAATACGCGTTTGCAGGTCGAGCACCCGGTGACTGAGCTGGTCACAGGGTTGGATCTAGTCCACCTGCAAATTCATATCGCAGAAGGCCGTAAGCTGCCGTTTAGGCAGCAAGATGTAAAGCTGCGTGGTCATGCTGTGGAATGCCGTATCTATGCAGAGGACCCTGACAATCAGTATTTTCCGAGTCCCGGAAAGATCGCTACGCTGATAGAACCAGCGGGTCCGGGAATTAGGCTGGATAGCGGTGTGTATGAGGGATGGACGGTGCCGATTGATTACGATCCGTTGCTTGCGAAGCTTGTCGGTTACGGGGCGGATCGTACCCAAGCAACGGAGCGCCTATTGCGAGCGTTGGGCGAATACTTTGTCGGTGGGATCAAGACGAACATGGCATTGTTCCGTCGCGTTTTGAAAGATGCGGATTTTCGAGGTGGGCGTCTGGATACCGGCTATCTCGATCGATTGTTAAAGGCCGACCCCGACGCCAGCACCGGTGACGCGAACCGTAAGATTGTTGCGATTGCGGCCGGTGTGTTTGCCATGGACGCTATGGAGCCAGCAAGCGGAAACGCGTCAACAGCACGGGAGAAATCGGCATGGCTCAAGGCCGCCAGGACAGAAGCTCTCCATTCATGATTTACGAGATTAACATTGACGGTAAGATACACAAACTGAATCTCCGGCAAAACGGTGGGGTTTGGGTCTGCGTGCTCGACGGTGTGGACATCGCAGTGGATGTCTCTATCGTGCAACCGAATGTGCTGTCGCTGATCATAGACGGGAGGGCCTATGAAATTCAGCGTGAACAGCAGGGCGGTGAAACCTGGCTGTGGCTGGCTGGTGATCGGTACAGAGTAGAGGGCCGCGATCCGCGTTCGCTTCGTGGCAGGAAGGGTGCGTCGAGCGGCGAAAGGGGACCGCAGAAGATCACGGCACCCATGCCAGGGAAAGTAGTCAGGCTTCTGGTTGAGGAGCATGCCAAAGTAGAGTTGGGCCAGGGAGTGATCGTGGTAGAAGCGATGAAAATGCAGAACGAGATCAAGTCCCCAAAAAAAGGCACCATCCGCAAGCTTAACGCGCTTGTGGGGGCCGCAGTCAATGCCGGCGAGGTGTTGGCTATCGTAGATTAGCCGCGCCTATTTTGTAGTGCCGCTATCCGCCAGAATCTTCTCGGCTAGGAAATTCTCCACCTTGGCCTGATCTCGCAAGACTTCGTAATAAGCATTCTTCAGCACCTGCTCGCGACGGTCCCGAAGCTGCGATCGGATTGCTTCCTGGACACGGGGGTCAGATAGTTCGCGCTGGCCTGCTGGTTCCTTGGCAATCAGTTTCACGATGCGAAATCCAACGACCTGCTTGTTCAGCGGATTAACGACGGTGATGATGGGCGAATATTGCCCGGATTTCAGTTTGGAGACGGCGTCGCGGGTGGCGGGGTCCGTGCGCTGAAGCGACGATTCCGGCGTAAAACCGAGATCGCCGCCATTGCCTGAAGTCTCGGGGTCTTCGGAGTAATTCATCGCCAGCGTCGCGAAATCGTCGCCGCTGTCGAGGCGGTTCATGACCATTTGAATTTTCTTCCGGGCGTCGGCTTCGTTCTGGGCTTTACCGCTCTGGTTGCGCACCTGTGGGTTCGGTTCAGGTGTAACGAAAATCTGCGCGAGATGATATTGCGGTTCGACCAGATTAAATTCTGCTTTGTGATCGTTGTAGTACTTGCTGATGTCCTGATCGGATACCGTGATTTTGGAGGTGACTTCTTTATTGATAACTTTTTCGACTGTCAAAGAGCGACGAATGTCGCGCTTGAAGTCGTCCAGTGTAATCTTCTTGTCGGCTAGGCGGTCATTGAACTGCTCCTGCGTGAAGGGAGCTTTGATTTCATTCAGTTTGCTCTCGACCTCGTCGTTGGTGGCAAGAAGGCCAAGCTTTTCCGCGCGACGCATGAGAATTTCGTTATCGATCATCTCCCGCAAAATATTCAGACGCAGGGCGAGGGCCTGTTCGCCGGTGGGATGCTGGTCAGATCCGGTGGTCTGGTTTTCATAATACTTATCGAGATCGGTGTTGTAGATCTTGCGACCGTCCACGATTGCAGCCGCATCGCCGCCACCCTCATGTGAATTGCAACCGAGACCGATGGCCAGGGTGATGCACGCCAGAATCAACAGACATGGGATTTTGTGCTTCAAGCAATCCTCCACGATTGAGCCGGTAAAGGCTTAACTAGAACTATAAATGTTGCGATCATTTGCCAGGGGCCGGGGCGGCCGGGGCCGTGCCACTCGTGGGACTGGGGGCTGGCACAGGCGTTTTTTCGTCCGGATGTGCCGGGGGCGTAACTCCAGCCTGTAACAAGGCGTTATCCAGCGCAGCGCGGACTTCTCCGATTGGAAGCGCCCCATCAAGTTCCTGGCCGTTGATAAACATGGTCGGAGTTGCGTTCACCCCGACTGAATCGCCTTCATGTTCGGACTTCTTGATGGCGTCTTCGTTCTGGGCCTTGATGCAAGACTGAAGTTTCTCCGCGTCCAGGTGATGCTGTTGGCCTTGCTCCAGAACTAGGCGGTCGACGGCCGCGGCCTGATCTTTTTCGACACTGACGTCGTGCTGATGCGCGTGGATGTAATCAGCAAAATCCCAGTACGCGTCGTTGCTTTGTGCGGCCAGACAATTGGCGTCTACGGCTGCGCGAGTTGCCCACGGATGGATTTCCTGGATGGGATAGTCTTTATACACAAAAAGAACCTTATCCCCATACTCCTTCAGAATTTCAGGGAACAACGTCGCGTGCATGCGCGAACAGAAGGGGCACTCGAAATCGTCGAAGTTGACGACCACGACCTTGGCATCTTTGTTGCCTCGCGTCGGGCGCCCCGTCAGATCGATTTTTTTCATCACGGCGGCATAAGGATCGGTGGTTAGATCGAGTTTCGTGATCCGGATTAGCTGTTTGTTGTCCTTTGCCAGCAGGAAATCGTAGGTGAGCTTTTTGGAAGAACCCTGCAAGGTGATGGTCAGTGCATCGTAGGAGGGGAACTCACTGGGTTTCAAGTCACTTAAAGTGATGTCCACACTCGAAGGCACACTGTAGTAGGAACGGACCTCGCGCTCAATACGCTTAGCCACATCGGGCGATACGGACTGGGCAGAGCAGCCAAGACATATTAAGAACACCATCACAAACGAGCGTCGAACAGCAGCCACGGGAAACCGCCTATCCTTAAGAAAAGCAACAATGAGGAGCAAGTCCAATTATCTCATAGGGATGCGCGCAGAACGCGGAAGAACCGTCGGATTTTACGCCATGGGGTATGATTTTTCTTTGGTTAATTGGCTGGCGGGAATCAGAGCGTTCATCGACCCGGAACGAAAGCCCTCAAGATCCAAACTGACAAATTTAAAGCCAAGGCGCTTGAAAATATCGACGAAAAGCACAACCATTTCTGCCTTCAACGCGAGCGCCATTTCTTCACGGGCAATTTCAATGCGCACCGTTTCGCCGTGGTAGCGCACCCGAAACTGGCGGAAGCCGAGCGCCCGCAAAGAATCTTCCCCCCGCTCGATGACCTGAAGTGTCTCGCGGGAAACGGGTAGTCCGTATTCAACCCGTGAGGAAAGACAAGCAGATGCCGGTTTATCCCAGACGCGCAAACCGGCCGCCCGCGCCAGCTCTCGGATATCCTGCTTGGTCAGGCCGGCATCAACTAAGGGAGCAGCGATATGGTGACGCGAAGCAGCCCGCTGACCCGGGCGGAAGTCACCTTGATCGTTCACGTTGACGCCATAAGCGAGAGCGCGAAAGCCGCGTCTCTCCCGCAATTTCTCCATCACGGTAAAAAGCTCATCTTTGCAGTGAAAGCATCGGGACTCGTCGTTGCGCACGTACTCTGGACGTTCCAATTCAGCCGTGGCAATGACCTCAAGGGGAATCGCGTGGTCTTGAGCGAAGGCGATCGCGTCATTCAGCTGAGTGCGAGCAAGGCTCGGCGAGTCGGCGATTACAGCAAGCATATTCGAACCCAAAACTTCATGAGCGGCCCACGCGAGGAAGGCTGAATCCACGCCCCCCGAGTAAGCAATTAGCGGGCATCCAAGATCGTGGAGATGATGGTAGAGTCGCTCGCGCTTCCCCGCTAAATGTGGATCGACCGTCATCGTGAATTCATCCCTGTAGACTCGGGTTAGAAAAGCCGGGCATCGCGGCGGAGATTTCCAAACGCGCCAATGTTAGCTAAGGCAAAAGTGAAGCGATATTGATTCTCGTTGCGCACTTCACCGAGCGCGAACCGGCGATATTCAAAACTCAATCCGCAACAATCCCAATTGTAAGTGGTTTGGGCGGAGGCGTACTGGAGAAAATTAAGATTGGCATCAAAACCCACGTTTGTGGCCATGCTGAAGCCGCGCTTGTTGGGATAGCCATAACCTAGTAATAAGCGGAACTGATTGAATACGACAGGCGCAGTTTCTATGTTTTCGCCGGGAGCCTGGAGAAACGCGTCGCCACCGCCAACCGTAAAGGGGCCGGCACGAAAGTTGACTAATGCAGTGCTCGTGTTGATGTGGCTCAGGTGGAAATCATAATCCACGTCCCATTCCACATCGGTGCGGGATGACGTCGAGATGCGCAAGCGAGAGATTAGCGGGGAGAGGCGCCGGGCATCATTAAGAAATGCGATGCCGGTCAAGTCTTCCGTCGTCGCAAAGACGTTGGAAACGCCGGGCAGCAGCGCTCCGCCGAATGTCGGATCGATGAAATATTTTTGCGCCAACTCCCACGTGACAATCTCGCGTACCTGAGGCTCCTGCGAGCACGCCGACTCGGTTTGCGACCCGCTCTTATGCCATGGAATCAAACTGTGCGGCGGTGCGCCTCCGATGAATAAAGTGGGCATGCCCGGCTGGGAGCAGTTTTCTTTGGGAGGAGAAACTCTTTTGGCGTAAATGCGGTTCACGACGCTGTATTCGACTTCATTGGTATCACTCAAAATGTCGCGCTCGTCGAAACGAATGATGTCGGGAAAATTGTTGACGCCGGTGACGTAGCGGTACGTGACCTTGGGTTCGATGACGTGCTTCCATTTCAGGCCCCGGAACTCGCGGTCAAAGACGTGATCGAGTGCCGGAGGACGGAGTTCGACAGTCCCATCGAGAGATTTTCGATTGATAGCGTCAGTTGCTGCGCTAGCCGCACCACCTGGCACTGTCGATGGCACTAATTGCTGGGTATAAAACGTATCGCGGAGCGTTAGCGCAGGACGCAAACTCCAGCCCCTCAATACCAGGGGCAGTGAGAGGCTGGGAGCAAAATCGAATCGTCCGACCAAAGGAGCGGTACTGAACGAAGGATCGCTCCGCGAGAGGCCGCCCAGCGAAGAGTCGTAAGACCAGTAAAATGGCGATCGTGCAATTTGGTGTTCAACGCTTGATAGTTCCACGGTGGGCGCGTGCAGGATGGTGATGACATCCCCGGGTGTAGTGCTTTCAAAATTCTGATAGCGTTGGACCGCGAAGTTGTAGAAGTACCCATTGGTGGTATTCGATAAGAACGCGCTGGACTTGACTTCTGAGTTGACCGCCTGGGTGAAAATTTCGTTAAAAGCCAGGCGGAAGACGAATGAGCTGAGGTAGTCAACATCGGCCACGCCGCGAAAGTTGTGACCGAACAAACTTTCAGCGCTCAAACGAACGTCTCCTCCGCCCTGATCGACTTTGGGATTCCCAATGCCGCGATCCAACACACTGAAGAAGCTTAGATCGATGAAGGATGTGTTGCTGGGCCGGGCGCGAAACTCTCCTTGAGGCGCCCATCCGCGCAGAGAGAAATATTCCGCTCCTACGGTCGCATCCATGCTGCGATTGAGCGCCAAATAGACGGACTCTCCCAGGATGGTGCCTTTGATGGATGACTGCCCGATATTGGGAATCAGAAAACCGGATTGGCGCGGATAGCGTTGCACCGGGTGGGTGGCGAACGGGAAGAACAAAACAGGGACCCCGTGCAGGCGAAAACTGCTGTTGTAGATTTTTGCGTTCCCCCCCACGTCCACGACCACCTTGTGTGCATGGAACTCCCACTTAGGCTCAGGGAGTTGGCAGGTTGTGACTGTGCCATCAAAGAGGATGTAGTGGTAGGGGCTGGTTTTTTCGAGCACCTTGCCCGTGAAGGAAAATGGATTCGAGGACGTGAGCATCAAACGATTGTTGCGCAACCGTACCCCGATGCCTCCGGCGACATGTTCGAAGCGGCCCGTCTCATCACGCATGTTATAGAGAGCGCGCGCCGCTTCGATATGTTCGTCGTTAGGGCCGCCGTCCAGGACGATATGACCGCTAGCCTGAACCGCTCCGGTCGCGGAGTCGTACACAATTTCATCAGCACGCAGGATGTAACTCTCATAGTCAATTTCCGCGCTGCCGCGCAGCTTGTAAACTGAACCAGCCTTCTCTTGCGTGAGAGCTTTGATGGTCACGTCTTCCCCCAACAATGTTGAAGGGGCATCCGGCGTGGATGACGTGCCTTGCGGAAAGGCGAGCGACGGAGCGGTAAACAGTAATAGAATTACGAATCTACGACAAACCCATATGGCCGTGATGAGAAATCGAGTGCGGGGATTCATCGTAAAACACGAGCCCGCTGCCGCAGCGCGGGGTCAAGAGGTGACGTTAGCACGCCGCTGGCCCGGGGTGCAAAAGAGTAAGCTATCTTCCCGACCCGAAGAGTTTTAAGGCAAATCATGAAACCGCGATTTAAACCTGACGCAGAACACGATCCTGCTCCCACAGAAGATTCGGACTATCTTCAAGCGTTCGATGCGAGCGAGCAGATGTTTGCTGCCAGTCTTGAAGTGCCTCCCGTTCGACCTGTTTTTACGGTGAGCAGAGACGAAAGTCAGAACGAACGCGACCATGACGCGGGCCCGCCAAAAGACACCGAAGGCAATGCAATCCATGATCTCGAAATCATTCCGCCGAAGCAGAGCGTGAGTAATACTGATGCGGTGCTAACTTCGCCTGGGGCACCACCTCTGGAAGATGCTGTTGCATGGAAACAGGAAGTTACGGCGCGCGTCAGCCGCTACCGATCACGGCGTCCTCGTGTGACGCGTTATCCATCGCTCCTCCTGAAGTTTGAGAGTGCCATGCAGGACCCCGTTGCCATCGAGTTCCAGCCCGCCGTCAGCCTCGAAGCAGTCGCGACGGAATTGGCGCCTCTCCAGCCCGGGCGAGAAGGTGAGGTTTTGGAGACGACAGGTCGGCTTCTCGAATTTCCCCGAGGCGCAGTGGCACCGCCGAGGCCAATCGAGGAACTGGCAGACCCAGTTCCCGCACTCCCGCGGATTTTGGATATCCCCGATGCGCCATCACCGCCTCCAGCTTTGGGAGGCATCCTTATGGACGCAGCGGTAGTGGAAGACGGGATACGGCGTCCGGGCTTCGAAATTCCTCTGCACGGTGCGTCCTTGGCAAGACGAATCTTGGCATCCGTCCTTGACTTAGCGATCGTTCTGTTCGCTTTGGCAGGTTTCGCGTATATCTTCTTGCGGGTCGCGCATCAGATTCCGACGATTGTGCAGGCCTCGGCTATGGGTGCAATGATTGGCGGCATGCTGTGGGCTGCTTATCAATACGCCTTCCTCGTGTACGCAGGCTCAACACCCGGTCTGGCGTTGACTCGGATGCGATTGAGTTGCTTTGACGGGAAATCTGTGCCGCGTAAGACGAGAAGTTGGCGAGCTCTGGCTGCAGTGTTATCTGCGGTTTCGCTGGGTCTCGGCTATCTATGGTGTTTTCTCGACGAAGACCAGCTTTGCTGGCACGATCGCATCACCGCGACATATATGGCCCCTAACGCTCCCAACGCACAAAACCACTGAGTTCGCGTCCCATGTGGTAGATTTTTATCACCCGTTCTCGAACTAAGCGATGTCCTCTTCCATGGAAAACGTGAAGCGTCCGGCCGTGAAGGTCTTTGTGGCCACCACGGTTATGCTGACGTTTATCTCTTTTTGGCGGGCCGCGGCCATTGTTTTGGCCGATTTGGCCTCCTCTGCCTACTATGCCGGCGGCGACGCAGAAAATGTCATCGGCAAGAGCGCTCCCTGGTTCATTTTGGCGGTAATGTTGTTCAGCTATGCCGTGCGGGCGCTTTATATCGAATCCAGCAGCATGTTTGTCCGAGGCGGAGTGTACCGCGTGGTCAAAGAGGCCATGGGTGGCACGGTTGCAAAATTTTCAGTCTCGGCATTGCTTTTTGATTACGTTCTGACGGGCCCGATAAGCGCCGTTTCCGCAGGACAGTATCTTGCGGGCTTCATTGAAGATATCGGGCGTTATGCCCACCATCCTTTGGTGTTTTCCGAAGATCATTTTTCGGCCATCTTTGCGATATTTGTCGTCATTTATTTCTGGTGGAAGAACATTCAGGGCATCCACGAGTCGAGCGAAAAGGCACTTCAGATCATGGTTGTAACGACCGTGATGGTGGTGATTTTGATTGCGTGGTGCACGTTCACGATTCTGCGAGCGCCTATTCATTTGCCACCGAGTCCATTTGCTCCCGGCGCGATCCCGCTGACCAAAGAATCGCTGGGTTGGCTAAATGGAACGTGGTTTAGTCATCTCACGCTGATCATCATGTTCGTTGGGTTTGGCCACTCGGTATTGGCCATGAGCGGCGAAGAAACGCTGGCCCAGGTTAACCGCGAAATTGAACATCCTAAACTGAAGAACCTCGAAAAAACCGGGCTTGTGATTTTCATATACAGCCTGCTTTTCACGTCACTGGTGTCCTTCTTTGCGGTGATGATGATTCCGGACAGCGTCCGTCCCAGCTACTTCGGCAATCTAATTGGGGGCATCGCCATGTATTTGGCAGGGCCCACAATTTTAAAGGTCTTATTCCACGCCTTTGTGGTCGTGGTCGGCGTGCTCATTTTAGCCGGCGCACAGAATACAGCGATCGTCGGTGCGAATGGAGTGTTGAATCGCGTTGCTGAGGACGGTGTGCTCACTTCGTGGTTTCAAAAGCCACAATCGCGCTACGGCACGAGTTATCGCATTATCAATCTCATCGTCGGCATGCAGTTGGCCACGATCGTTCTGAGTAAAGGCAATGTTTACACCCTGGCCGGCCTCTATGCATTTGGCGTGATCTGGAGTTTCGCGCTTAAGTCGCTGGCTGTGCTGGTGCTGCGCTATACCGAACCGGAAAACCGGCAATGGAAGGTGCCCGGCAATCTGCACATAGGCGGCAAGGAATTGCCGTTGGGCTTGATTGTGATTTCTGCCGTCCTGCTCATGACCGCACTTGTGAATCTTTTCACCAAATCGCAAGCGACCATCGCGGGAGTCACATTCAGCGTCGTATTTTTCGCGATTTTTACCTATTCGGAACATCGCGTGGCCAAGGAGCGCAAGGGCAAACCCGAGAACCTCGACCAATTCCGCGTGTATGGCAATCAGGAACTGGGCAGCGGCGCGCTGGGCGTGCGGCCGGGTAACGTTCTGGTTGCGGTTCGCGACCCGCGCAACCTCTACTACTTGCGCGAAGTTCTGCGCCGCACGGATACCAACAAGCAGGATGTCGTGGTCATGACCGCTCGACTTTATCACCGTGAGCCCACGTTCGGAGGCAACGCGGTGATGGAGGCCGCTGAGATTTTTGATCACTACGAGCAGGAGTTGTTCACCGCCGTCGTTGCGGCCGCAGAAAAAGAGGGACGCCCGGTTTCTTTATTAGTGGTTCCGGCTAACGACGTTTTTGAAGCGATCGTGGTGACCGCCCAACGACTGGATTCAAGCCGCGTGGCCTGTGGGCTGTCCAACAAGCTCACCAGTGATGAGCAGGCGAGGCTGACGGGCGCCGCCTGGGAAAAACTGCCCGAACCCCGCCCGCGTTTGACGATCGAGGTATTTGCTCCCGATGGCACCATGAAAGACTATGCCGTCGGTCCACACACGCCGCGCCTGCGTCCGCAGGATGTCGAATTGATGCACAACGTCTGGCTGGATATCACCGCCGACCCGAAATATTGTGGAGCACATCATTACCATGTGGTCGCACTGGCGCTCGAAGAACTGCAACGTGAACTCAATACGGAGCAAAGGGGCCCTTTGCTGGCGAAACTGCTCGACGAAATGCACGATACGCCAAAAGATCCCAACGATCCTTCCGGGTGTGAATAGCCTGCTAACATTTTTATTGTGACTTCCTACTCTAAAGTTCGCGTGCGCTTTGCCCCTTCCCCGACCGGCCAACTTCACGTTGGAAATGCCCGCACCGCCTTATTCAACTGGCTTTTCGCCCGAAAGACGGGCGGAACGATGATTCTGCGGATTGAAGACACCGATCTGGAGCGCAGCGAAACGCGCTACGAAGATCAACTGATTACTGATTTGAAATGGCTCGGATTGGATTGGGATGAAGGCCCGGATGTTGGAGGGTCGTACACACCCTATCGTCAATCGGACCGGCTCGATATCTATCGCGAATACGCCGAAAAGTTGTTAAACGAACGCAAAGCGTATCTGTGTTTTTGCACCGACGAAGAACTTCAAAAGGATCGCGAGCGCGCCCAGGCTGAGCATCGCCAGCCGATCTATTCCGGAAAGTGCTGGAATTTGGATCCGGCAGAATCCTTGCGCCGACGTCTAGCAGGAGAGAAGGGTGCGATTCGCCTGCGCATTCCAGAGCATCCCATTCGCTTCCATGACATTGTTCATGGCCAAGTCGAGTTTTCGAACGAAGTGGTCAGCGATCCGATCATTCTGCGTTCCAGCGGAATTCCTGTCTATAACTATGTCGTCGTGGTGGACGATGCGCTGATGAAGATTACCCACGTCATTCGGGGCGACGATCATCTTTCCAACACGCCGAAGCAGGTCGCGTTGTATGAAGCGCTGGGATGGCCGGTGCCGGAGTTTGCGCATCTCTCTACAATTCTTGGTAGCGACCGCGAGCGGTTGTCAAAGCGGCATGGCGCAACTTCGATCGCAAATTTCCGAGAGATGGGAGTTTTGCCAGAAGCGCTGACGAATTATTTAGCCTTACTCGGCTGGGCTCCGAGCGGCGGTGCACGAGAGATATTCACGCCTCAAGAATTGACGAAAGAATTCACGCTGGAGCGCGTCACACCATCGCCAGCCGTCTTCGATATGGAGAAGCTGTACTGGCTGAACCGGCATTACATTAAGGAAACGCCAGCTGCGAAGCTCGCTGCCTTAAGTGCCTGGTTTCTTGCCAAAGCAGGGTATATCAACTTTGGAAATGCAACCTGGCCCGGCGATCTGATTGCTCCATCGGAATTGCTAGACAGTCAAACGCAATCTTGGGTGTCACGAGTTGTTGAACTTCTCGCACCTTCTGTTGACCGCCTCGATGAGCTCCCCACAAAGGCTTCATTCATCTTCACTTACGACGCTCAGGCGGCACTGGCGTCTCCCGATAACGCTGAAGTTCTGGCTTATCCCAACTCAAATGCAGTGTTAATGCGATTCATTTCTAAGATTCTCGAAGACGAATCAGCCAAGGCTGGAAAACTCACTGCTGAGCGATTCAAGCAGATTGTCAACGAAGTCAAAGCTGAGACCGGAGTCAAAGGTAAAGAACTGTTTCATCCCATACGCATCATCATTACTGGGTCCCACTCGGGGCCGGAGTTTGACAAGCTCATACCGATTCTTGAAGAGGGCAGCCATCTCACGCTGCCGAAGCATGTGCTGAGCGTGTACGAACGGGCGAAAGCTTTTGCTCAGGCCAGAGCGAGTTAGCTACTGCAAAATCCGCGCAAAGGCCGCTCGCAAATCTGGGCTCTGAAAGTGATATCCGCTGGCGACAAGCTTTTCCGGTTCAACTCGCTGGCTGGAGAGCAACAGCTCCTCCCCCATCTGCCCCAAGAGTGTGCGAATCACGAACTCCGGAACAGACAGGATAGCAGGGCGCGACAGTGCCACAGCCAGCGTCTGGGTAAATTCGGCGTTTGTTACCGGACTAGGTGCGACCAAATTGACCGCTCCGTGCAAGGAATCCTGATTCAGGATATGCAAAAGGCCGCCGAGAAGATCTTGCAAATCAATCCAGCTCCACCACTGTCGCCCGTCGCCGAGCCTTCCGCCAAGCCCCAAACGGAATGGCAGTAGCATTCGTTGCAAAGCCCCGCCAGAGGCACTCAACACCAAACCGACTCGAGGATGGACTACGCGGATGCCTGCATTCGCGGCCGGTTCGGCCGCCTGCTCCCATGCCTGGCAAACCTCTGAAAGAAAGCCACTTCCGGCCGACGTAGATTCGCGCAAAATCTCATCGCCTCGGTTGCCGTAGTAGCCAGTCGCAGACGCCGAGACGAAAACGCGAGGCGGAATTGAGGTTTGTGCGAGCGCTTCTGCCAAATGGCGCGTGCCGATCGCGCGGCTTTCAAAGATGCGCCGCTTCTTGGCCTTCGTCCACGGGCCGAAAATATTCTCTCCGGCAAGATGAACTACCGCGCCGAATCCGGAAACCGATTCTAAATCGACCGGCTGCATTGGGTCCCATTGAATTTGCCGTGATGTGCGTGGCTTTTCGCGGGTCAGCTTAAAAACTTCCCACCCTTGTGCGGTCAGGGCCGGCATCAAGACCGCCGCAATGAATCCCGACGCCCCGCTGACGAGGATTTTGTTCTGGCCGACGGGTTGAGTCCCTATCACGAGACCACTGTAGCAGGTTCAGTCAAAGGCTGAAGGAAGGCAACGGTATAATCAAATCAGAGGCCAAATACCAGCCTTTTTCACTCCCCCGCGGCTGGGAACCCGGCATGGGAACGATTCGCCAACAGATCGCTACCAACGTCCTCACGGTCACCAAGTTCCGCGAGCTCCTGCAAAACATGCGCGAAAACCGGCCAGGCGACGACCTGGAAATCGTCCGCAAAGCCTACGATTATTCCCAAAAGCACCATGCTGGCCAGACGCGCGCTTCTGGCGAGCCTTATCTCATCCACCCACTCGAAGTCGCCCTGGTGCTGGTGGAGATGAAAATGGATCCGATTGCTGTAGCTGCGGGGCTTCTTCACGATTCCGTGGAAGATACGTCGGTGACGATCGTTGACATCCGCAAGGAGTTTGGCGAGCAGGTCGCGCACATCGTCGAAGGCGTGACCAAAATCAGCAAAATTGATTTCGCCACCAAGGAAGAAGCCCAGGCGGAAAATCTGCGCAAAATGATGCTGGCCATGGTGGACGACATCCGCGTGATTCTCATCAAGCTGGCCGACCGCTTGCACAACATGCGTACGCTTGAGCATCTCTCTCCCGAGCGCCAGCAAAAAATTGCGCGTGAAACCCTCGATATTTACGGGCCTATCGCGCACCGCCTCGGCATGGGCAAGATTCGCGGGGAATTGGAAGACCTGGGTTTCCGATATCTCGACCCCATCAGTTACCAGCAAGTGCATGACGCGGTTGAGGCCCGGCGGAAAGTAGGCCAGCAATTTCTGGATCGGATGGCCGGCACGCTCCGGGAGAAACTAAAAGAGGCAGGCATCACCGCGCGCGTCGAAAGCCGGACGAAGCGTTTGTACAGCATTCACAAGAAGCTTATCCGGCAGAAAATCAGCGTGGATCAGGTGTACGACCTGTATGCGATGCGAGTCATAACAAACTCCGTGCAGGATTGTTACGCCGTCCTGGGAATCGTGCACAACGTATGGCGGCCGGTGCCGGGCCGCATTAAAGATTTCATCGCCATGCCCCGCCCAAATTTCTATCAATCGCTTCACACCTCCGTCATCACCGAACAAGGTACATCCTTCGAAATTCAGATTCGCACGGAAGAGATGCACCGTACAGCGGAAGAGGGTATCGCTGCCCATTGGAAGTACAAAGACGGCCCCGTTTCCGCACAGGATGAGCAGCGACTCGCCTGGCTGCGACAGGTCGTGGAGTGGCAACGCGATGTCTCTGATCCCAACGAATTTCTTTCCACCCTAAAAATCGATCTTTACCCCGAGGAAGTTTATACCTTCACTCCCAAGGGAAAAGTTGTCGTCCTGCCGCGGGAATCCACGCCCATAGATTTCGCCTACACAGTGCATACCGAAGTGGGCCATGCCTGCGTCGGCGCCAAAGTAAATGGCCGCATGGTTCCCTTACGGCATAAACTGCATAGCGGTGATATCGTTGAAATCCTCACCCAGACGGGCCATACGCCAAGCCGCGACTGGCTGGCGATTGTAAAGTCGTCCCGCGCCCGCAACAAGATCAAGCATTGGCTCAATATTCACCAACGGGAACGCGCCGTCGAAATTGGCCGCAAACTCATCGAAAAAGAAGCGCGCAAATACCGCATTTCGTTCAAGGACATCAAAGAAGCGGATCTCCAGCGCGCCGCCTCCGATTATGGCCTTGGTCAGATCGATGACCTCATGGCCGGTATCGGCTATGGGAAATTTGCTGCGCGGCAGGTTTTAGCCAAGCTGACTCCGAGCGCAACCGAAGCTACGCCGGAAGAAGACATCGAGAAGCCCAACGCCTTCACGAGTGTTGTGCGCCGCGTCTTCGGCGGCGACAAGCATAATGCTATCCGCGTAAAGGGCCACGGCGATTTGCTGGTTTATCGCGCGCGCTGTTGCAATCCGATTCGAGGAGAAGCTGTTGTGGGCTACGTGACGCGCGGCAAAGGGGTCGCTGTTCATGCCGTTAACTGTCCCAACGTGACTAACCTGATGTATGAGCCCGAGCGCCGCATTGATGTTGAATGGGGCCATGAAGACGAAACCGTGCCGACGGCTTATCCGGTGAAAATTACGGTCTTTTGTGATGACCGCTTCGGCATGTTGAAGCAGATCACCGCTGTCATCGGCGACGCCAAAACCAACATCCGCAATCTTGAAGTTCGCTCAGAAAACGGGCAGGCCAACGTGGATGTCGTTCTCGACATTGCGGATTTGAAGCATCTGGAAAACATCATCAATGGTGTTCGCAAGGTGCCGGGTGTCCACGATGTGCAGCGGCTGCAAAAGATCTAGTCAGGAGAAATCATGCGAGAAGTCATTGCTACGAAAGACGCGCCGCAGGCGATAGGTCCTTACTCGCAGGCGATTCGCGCCAACGGATTCGTATTTCTATCCGGGCAAATCGCGATTGACCCCGCGACGCAGCAGGTCATGGCGGGCGATATTGCTGCCCAAACTGAACGAGTGATTGCGAATTTGAGCGGCATTCTGCGTTCCGCAGGCAGCGGTCTGGAAAAAGTCGTCCGCTCAACTGTTTTTCTCAAAAGCATGAACGACTTCCCGGCCATGAATGAAATATATGGCCGCCACTTTCATGTTGCGCCGCCCGCCCGCTCTACTGTCGAAGTCGCGCGCTTGCCCAAAGACGTACTGGTGGAAATCGATGTCATCGCGTTAGTCTAGATTCCTAACGCTTTCAAAATCAGGAGAAGAGATGCCCAAATCATTGATCGCTGTCATTTTGATTGTCCTCGCGGCCCTGGTCGTGTATGCGCAAACGTCCAGAAAAGCCGCGGCGAAAAAGCCGGATACCTCAGCGCCAACCAAAGTCACTGGCGATGGAACTACCACCGCTGACGGCCTGAAGTACTGGGATATCAAACCAGGCACAGGCGCGACCGCGACCGCAGGACAGACCGTAACCGTCCACTACACGGGCTGGCTCACCAACGGAAAGAAGTTCGACAGCTCCGTCGACCGCAACGAGCCGTTTCAGTTCGCTCTAGGACAGGGCCAGGTGATCAAGGGATGGGACGAGGGTGTCGCAGGAATGAAAGTTGGTGGCAAGCGCCAGCTGCATATCCCCGCGACGTTGGCTTATGGAGACCGCGGAGCAGCTGGAGTCATTCCCCCAGGTGCGGAGCTGATTTTTGACGTGGAATTGCTGAAGGTACAGTAACGCGATTGAGTGGACAGAAAAAGGCCCGGCAATAGCCAGGCCTTTAATTCTTTAAATCTCTACGCCTTCACTACTTTGCCGCTTTTCAGGCATCCGGTGCAGACCCGGATACGCTTGCCCTGGCCGTTCACTTTAGCGTGAACCGGGCGCAAATTAACGTTCCAGCGCCGCCGCGACACGTTGTGCGCGTGGCTGATGTTATTTCCGAACTGCGGCCCCTTGCCGCAAATCTCACATACTTGTGCCATGATGACTCGAACTCCAGGAAGAGGTAATTTCTGACTGTAAAGCATACATTCTAGCGGATTTCGCGGATTTTCTCAATTCCGGCAAAACCAGCCGCTAAGAACACAAAGGATCACAAAGAATACGCTTGATTTTTTCTTCTCGCTACGATGCTCCTTCGTGGTTGTATTTTTCCCTGTGCGATACTCGAGTTATGCCCGTTTCCACTGATCCCAAGGCCGTAAGAGTCCACTTGAGCACGGGCGAAGGCCTGGATATTGAGTGGAAAGACGGCCATGAATCCCACTATTCGTTTGTTTTTCTTCGTGATGCTTGCCCTTGCGCTTTGTGCGATGACGAGCGGGGCAAATCTGGGCGGAAGATCGGCGAGCCACAGAAATTGGCTCCGGGCACCCTTCCCATGTACAAGGAAAAGGCGAAGCCAGTTTCCGCCGAAGGCGTGGGCAAATATGCCATCCGCTTCGACTGGAATGACGGCCACAACTTGGGGATTTATTCATGGAATTTCCTGCGTGAAGTTTGTCCCTGCGGAGAGTGTAAAGCGGCGCAGGTAAACGCGATAGTCAACTGAAGCCTGACTCCGAATTCCTTGTAAAATCTAAGTAGAGTCTTCGGAGCCACTCCCGCATTGTCTTTTCTCGATCAACTCAATCCGCAACAGCGTGAAGCTGTCGAAACCACCGAAGGCCCGGTTCTCATTCTGGCCGGGGCGGGCAGCGGCAAAACGCGTGTCATCACTTTTCGCATTGCGCATTTGATTGAGAATCTTGGCGTTATGCCAGACTCTATTCTGGCGATGACCTTTACCAATAAGGCCGCTGCGGAGATGGTCGAGCGCGTGGACAAGCTGGTCGGCGGCTTTTCCGTCGCCAAGCCAGTGATTGCTACGTTTCACTCTTTTTGCGTTCGCGTGCTGCGCAGGGACATCGAAGCGCTGCGAATTCCGTCGGCTGTTCCCGGCAATCCGCCCATTGGATACACGAAAAGCTTTGTCATTTACGACGAGAACGACCAGCAACAGACCGTCAAGGCCATCATGCGGCGGTTGGGAATTGACGATAAACAAACCACGCCACGCGCTGTACTATCCCATATCTCGTGGGCGAAGAACCACATGCTTGATCCCCAGGAAGTTTACCTGCAATCGGGCGATCCCAAGACCGAGCGTGTCGCGCAGATTTATGCCGAATACAAAAAAGAATTGGCCAAAGCCAATGCCGTTGATTTTGACGACTTATTGCTCGAGGCCACCCGCCTGCTGAAGTCAGTGCCGACGGTTCGTGAGTATTACAACCGTCGCTTTCAATACATTCTGGTGGATGAATATCAGGACACCAATCGCCCGCAATATGAGCTCATGAGATTACTGGCCGGCGATCGCCACAACATCTGCGCGGTCGGTGATGAAGATCAGTCAATCTACTCCTGGCGCGGCGCGGACATCCGCAACATCCTCGAGTTTGAGAAAGATTTCCCAGAAGCCAAGATTATTCGCCTGGAGCAGAATTACCGTTCCACGCAAAACATTTTGCAGGGTGCATCCGCCGTCGTCGCCAACAATATTCACCGCAAAGGCAAGAATCTGTGGACCGATCGGCAGGGTGGTGCGCAAATCGGTTACTACGAAGCGCCCGATGGCGAAAATGAAGCGCTTTTCGCCGCGGACATAATTTCGAAATACTCGCGCGACGCCGGCCATGCGCATGATCGCGATGCCCGTGCCGCAGTTCTCTACCGCACCAATTCCCAATCGCGTTTATTTGAAGAAGCTATGCGCCGCTATGGCCTGAAATATCACGTGGTTGGCGGATTCTCCTTCTACGAACGCGCCGAAATCAAGGACATGGTTTCGTACCTCAAAGTCATCCACAATCCCGATGACACGATTTCACTTTTGCGCGTCATCAATACGCCGGTTCGCGGTATAGGTAAGACTACGGTCGAAATGCTGGAACGCGTTGCGCTTGAATCGGGTTTGTCCTTATGGAATGCGATGGCAGAAGTGATCCAACGCCAGTTATTGCCGCCGCGCGCGCTGGCAGCGCTGAAGAGCTTTCGCCAGTTGATTGACGACGGCCGCGCGATGCTGGCGGGGACGTACGTAGAACGCCTGGAAGAAGACTTACAAGAAACAACGGTGGCGCGGGTGTCCTCGCCTGAGAAAGCGGAATCAACCGAAACCGGAACGGAAGATGATACTGCGTTCGATCCCGGCAACTTCAGCTTCGATTTCGGCGCAACGGAAGAGCAGGGAGCTCAAGCTCAAGCAAGTCAAGCCGAAGAAGTCGAAACTGAAGCTGCCGTTCCAAACGAATCAGCTTTTCGCGCTCCAGGCGACGCTGCGAACGTGGCCGAACTACTGAAATTTCTCATAGACCGGACGCGGTACATCAAACTTCTCGAAGAGGAAGACTCGCCGGAAGCCTACTCCCGTGTAGAAAATCTACGCGAATTGGTCAACGCGGCCATGGACTCGAAAGATCGCGGCGAAACACTAGACCAGTTTCTCGATCATGCCGCGTTGGTGAGTGATGCCGATGCTTACGACGAGCGTGCCCAGATCACCCTGATGACGCTGCACGCCGCGAAGGGCCTCGAATTTCCCCTGGTCGTACTTGCTGGCCTGGAAGAAGGACTGTTCCCACACTCGCGGACATTCCTTCATCCCGACGATGTCGAGGAAGAGCGCCGCCTTTGTTACGTCGGCATGACCCGCGCCATGGACCGCCTCATCGTGTCGCGCGCCGTTTATCGCCGTCGCTATGGGACGGACTTACCTGAAGCCAGTATTCCTTCGCGGTTTCTCGAAGAAATCCCGCCGCAATTGCTGGAAGAATTAGGCACGAGCCGCACCCGCGCGGGGGCGGCCGCGCGGACAGGGATGTCCGCGCCACACGAAACCCATTATTCTTACGAAGACGAAGACCAGAGCCTGAGTTCGGCGAACCGCACAAAACAAAAGGCCCCTGCCGCCAAACACACAGGGCAGACGTATAACTCAATTGGCAACATTACCGAATTTTTTGCCTCGCGCGGCAAGAAGTTTTCGCTGCCTAAAGTCCCTGTCGAAGCCCCGAAGGGCAAGGTTAACTTTCGCCCTGGGCAAAAGGTTAAACATCCTAAATACGGTGAAGGTACGGTTTATCGGCGTGAAGGAGACGGCGAAGACGCTAAAATTACGGTACAATTTCCGAGGTTCGGTTTGAAAAAGCTGGTAGAGAAATATGCCCAGCTGGAACGAAGTTGAAACCTGATTTTCATAGCGGTCAGGCAATTTTGCAGTTCTAGGAAAACTCATATAAATGGCAAATACAAAAGCACTTAGCAAAGACGAACGCAAGAAGGTAAAACGCACCGCGCGCAAGAAACGCGCCACGGAAAAGCCACTCAAGCCCCGCGAGTACGCCCGCGGATCGGCCAAACGCAAAGTGAAGAAGCTGGCGCGTGGCGCTGCGAAGCGGTAACTTAGGAGTCTGACTTGGCCGGCGAACCGCTGGCCAAGTTTCTTTTCTCACAACCAGGACGGGCCTTTGGCACAACCTACCACGACCGAGCCTCCACCGATTCGCACATCCGATAGCCAGTTGTTGTGCTGCAAATCTATCGACAAGCTCATTTCGGATGCCGAGCGCCCCGAGCACAGCCTGAAAAAGACGCTCGGCCCGTGGTCGCTGACCGCGCTGGGCATTGGTGCGATCATTGGCTCGGGAATTTTTGTTCTTACAGGCACTGCAGCGGCAGGCGAGCACTTTGAAGCGCCTTCGATTCTCCACGCACAGGTGCTCGACCTTTTCGCGAACTTCATTCGCACCGGAAGCACGGCTGGCGCATTGATGCATGGCCGCCCAGCGGCTGGGCCATCCATAGCAATTTCTTTCTTGCTCGTGGCTGTTGCGTGCAGCTTTGCGGGTTTGTGCTATGCCGAACTGGCCTCTATGATTCCCATCGCGGGCAGCGCTTACACGTATTCCTACGCCACGCTCGGCGAAATTTTTGCCTGGATCATCGGTTGGGACTTGATTCTCGAATACGTCGTCAGCAATGTTGCCGTCGCCGTTGGGTTCAGCGGATATTCGAAAGCACAGTTGGCGGCTTTTGGCATCAATTTGTCGGATAAGTGGTCAACTCCAGTGTTTGCGGGCGGCCATTGGACCGGCGCCTATTTCAACCTGCCCGGATTTCTGATTGTTTTTGTGCTTACCGTGCTTTTGGTGCGGGGAGTGCGCGAGTCGGCTGAAGCCAACAACATCATGGTGCTGATAAAAATCGGCGCCATTTTGACGTTTCTTGTAGTCGGGGGAATGTTGGTCAATCCCAACAACTGGCAGCCATTTGCGCCGTCAGGGTTTGCGGGAATCGTTACCGGCGGTGCGATTGTTTTCTTTACCTATATCGGCTTCGATTCAGTTTCGACTGCGGCGGAGGAGTGTGGTAATCCTCAGAAAGACTTGCCTTTCGGCATCATCGCGTCACTCATCGTTTGCACAATTCTGTATATCGGCGTGGCCATCGTGCTGCTCGGCATGATGAAGTACACGACTTTTGCCTCTGGCCCCGCTGCGGATGCTCCGGTTGCTTATGCTTTGAAGATGCTTGGAGCGCATCCGTTTTTCAGGTCAGTGATCGTGCTGGGTGCGCTGATGGGCATGACTTCTTCAATTCTAGTTTTCCAATATGGACAGGCGCGCATCTGGTATGCCATGTCACGCGATGGCTTGCTGCCCAAGCTTTTCAGCGCCGTGCACCCTAAATTTAAGACTCCGCATTGGTCGACGTGGATTGCCTGCTTCGCCGTCGGAATTCCTGCTGGTATGGTAGATATCGGCGATGCCGCCGATCTCTCTAACATCGGAACGCTCTTCGCTTTTGTGCTAGTCTCGCTCGGCGTGATTCTTCTGCGCCGCCGCCAGCCCGACCGCAAGCGCGGGTTCAGAGTTCCTCTCGTCCCCTGGTTCCCGCTGATTTCAATTATCCTTTGCGGCGGATTGATGACCGGCCTGACTGTCATCACCTGGATAAGGTTCATTGTCTGGTTGGCACTTGGCTTGTGCATATATGCTTTCTACAGCCGCCACCACAGCGAATTCGCACAGAAAGCGTAAGGGCAGGTGTCCTCACCTGCCCGGTCGAGCGAAGCTCGACAAATCCTTCGCGCCATCCGTTACCATAATCTTGTGAGCGAAGTTCCTCCAAAGCGGCCTAGCCAGTTTCTTCTTTCGTTGCCCAAGGCCGAACTGCATCTTCATCTCGAAGGCTCGATTGAGCCCCACACACTACTCGAACTCAAGCGCCACCACGGTATATCGAGTTCGCTGAAAGATGTGGAGGCGCTTTACACCTACACCGACTTCACCAGCTTTCTGATGGCGTTCAAAGCGGTGACCGAAGACCTGCGCACAGCCGAAGACTACGAACTCATCACCTATGAACTCATGCGCCGCCTGAGAGAAGAGAATGTCTTGCACGCCGAAGTCTATGTTTCGGTCGGTGTGTGTTTGTGGCGCAAACAGGACTTCGATGCGATCTTCGAAGGGCTCGATCGCGGTCGCGCTCGCGGGGAAAAAGATTTTGGCGTGTCCTTGTTATGGATATTCGACGCCGTACGCCAGTTCGGCGCCGATGCGTCAAAGAGAGTCTTTGAACTGGCGGTTCGTTATCGCGACCGTCAAGTGGTTGGTATTGGCATTGGTGGCGACGAGCTGAAAGCCCCACCGGAGCTTTTTCGCGAAGCTTATGCCTACGCCGAATCAAACGGCCTCCGCCTCACCGCTCATGCAGGAGAGACCGCCGGGCCCGATTCCGTTTGGGGAGCGCTGAATCTTCATGCCGAGCGCATCGGCCACGGACTAACGGCCATTCAAGATGCCGAACTGGTAGAAGAGCTTGCCCATCGCCAGATTCCAGTCGAGATCTGCATCACCAGCAACCTGCGCACAGGAGCGTGCAAGTCGCTGGCCGAGCATCCGGTACGCGAATATTTCGATCATGGCGTCATGATTAACGTAAACAGCGACGACCCTGCCATGTTTGGGACTTCGTTGCTCAATGAATATCAAATCGCACAAGACAATTTCGGATTTACCGACGAACATCTTCGCGAAATCGCCCGCAATTCATTCGAAGCGTCATTTCTTCCTGCCGAGAAAAAATTGCAATTTCTAAATCTGCTCGACGCTTCTCCAGTCGCGCGTTAGCGCTATTCCTCGTGCTACGCTGAATCTTCGGGCAAATTCATGGCTCTACCTACAACGCTTATTCCCGCGCTGTTCAGCCTGGGTGCGGTCTGCACCTGGGGCACAAGCGACTTCCTCGGCGGATACGGCGCTCGCCGCGCCAATGTGTTACTCCTAACGACCATCGCGCACGCCGCTGGAACGACGTTTATGTTGTTGTGTGCATTTGGAACTCATGCAGTTTTTCCGTCGCATCACGCAGTAATTTGGTCCTGCGCCGCTGGCTTGAGTGGTGGCGGCGCGCTGGCCTTGTTCTACAAATCGCTCTCATCGGGGAACATGGGATTAACTGCGCCGGTTGCCGCGGTTTTCTCGGCAGCGATCCCCGTCGCCATCGGCATCACGCATGAAGGGTTCCCCGGCGTTGCTCCTGCATCCGGGTTTCTCCTTGCTGCCATCGGCATCTGGCTCGTCTCGCGCACCGAAGATGGCAAGCGTCCGAAAGGCATTGGGTTGGCCCTGATCGCCGGCGCTGGTTTTGCCGGATATTATCTTTGTACTCGCCAAGCTGGTGCCGGCTCGGTGTTTTGGATTGCGGCTCTCGCACGCGCCTCCTCTTTCACTGTTACTTCCATCATCGTTTTGTTCTCTCGCAGCTTCAACCCGATGGACAGCTGGGGCGTTAAAATCGGCGTTCTCGCCGGATGCATTGATGTCACCGGCAGCGTTTGCTACATTCTCGCCGCGCAATCAGGCAGGCTCGATTCGACTGTCGTGCTCAGTTCGCTTTACCCAGTCGTGACTGTTCTTTTGGCGCGCATCGTTCTGCACGAGCATTTCACCCGCTGGCGAGTTGTCGGGATGATCGCTGCCCTGCTCGCCGTTCCGCTGATTGTGCTGTAAATGGTTCACGTGGGGGCGGGCGTCTCGTCCGCCCGACTGCATCCTCGCATTTGCTGCCCTCGATATGTTCAAATACACGCAAGCCCCATGATTAACGGCAAACGGATCGCGGTGGTGTTGCCCGCTTACAACGCGGAGAAAACGCTCGAGGCCACCGTCCGCGAGCTGCCCGAACTGGTTGACATCACCATTCTTGTAGATGACCACAGTTCCGACCGCACCCTGGATGAAGCCGCGCGGCTTGGCTTGCGCGCCTTCGTTCACGACCGCAACTACGGCTACGGACGCAATCAGCAGACCTGCTACCGTGAAGCGCTCGCTGCTGGCGCCGATGTCGTCATCATGGTGCATCCCGACTACCAGTACACACCGCTGCTCGTGACCGCGATGGCCAGCATGGTTGCTTACGATGTTTATGATGTCGTCCTCGGCTCGCGCATTATCGGCGGAGGCGCTTTGCGTGGCGGCATGCCGATCTGGAAGTACATCGCGAACCGTTTTTTGACCGCGTTCGAAAATTTATTTCTGGGAATTAAATTATCGGAGTACCACACGGGTTATCGCGCCTTCAGCCGCCGCGCTTTGACGGAATTGCCGCTTCTGGAAAATTCCGATGACTTTGTTTTCGACAATCAGATGCTGGCGCAATGCGCCTACTTTGGATTCCGCATCGGCGAAGTCTCCTGCCCGACACGCTATTTTGAAGAAGCTTCTTCCATCAACTTCCGCCGCAGCGTGAAGTATGGCTTCGGGGTGCTGGCGACATCATTGCAATTTGGATTGCAGCGCTTCGGCCTCGCCCACTTCGCCATCTTCAACCGTCAGGGCCGCAAAATCGAACCCAGCCGCGCCGATTACTACGTTCCGGGACGGCTCGCCTAAAGAGTTACCGAGTCTTTTCCTGATTTTCCGTCATCCATAGAACGCATGACGGCAATCCCAACCTGGTACGAGCGCAAATTTGAGTTTGCTTTTCCCATCGAGCAATATCCCAACATGGCCGTTCGACTTCGCGGCACGCCTGCCCATTTGGAAGAACTGCTGCATAGCAGTTCTTGTGACCGCTTGGTCGCCAAGCACGGCGGCAAATGGTCGGCGCAGGAGCACGCCGGACATCTACTCGATCTCGAAACGCTATGGATGGCCCGCGTAGAAGATTTTGTCCGTGGCAGCGAGCCCTTGAGTGTCGCCGATCTAAGCAATCGCCGAACTGACGAAGCTAACTTCAATGCGCAGCCCTTGGATGAAATTCTGTCGAATTTCCGTCGGGCGCGGATGAAGTTGGTTGACCGCGTAGGAGAATTGCCGCCTGATTTCTTTGGCCGTACACTGTTGCATCCGAGGTTGAAACAGCCCATGCGGTTGGTGGATCATCTCTTCTTCGTCGCAGAGCACGACGACCATCATCTCGCGAAGATTTGGGAATTAATCAGCTAACGGTGATCAGCGGCTTGTTATACGGCCTCACTTCCCCAATCTCTACCGCCGCAACCCCCGCGTCATTCAAAGCTTGCGCCAGTTGCGACGCCGACTTTTCATCCACTGAAATCAGCAACCCTCCCGCAGTCTGCGGATCGAACAAGATTGCCTGCATCTCTTCGCTGATATTGCCTTCATATCCGACAACACACTCTGCGAACTCCCGATTGGCTTTCAATCCCGCGGGAACATGCCCTGCGCGGATGCATTCGAGCGCGCCATCGAGGACCGGAATTTTATCTACGAACAATCGCATCGAGACTTTCGATGCCAGTGCAATCTCGCGAGCATGAGCGACTAATCCGAAGCCCGTGATATCAGTCATGGAGTGAACCATACTTCCAGCAAACAGTGTAAGCACTTCAGCGGCTTTCTTGTTCAGCGTCGTCATCGACTTGATCGCGCCATCCACCCAGCTCTGCTTGGCCTCGCCTTTTTTCAGAGCGGTCGTGATCACGCCTGTGCCGAGCGCTTTGGTAAACAGCAGGCGGTCGCCAACTTTCGCGCCATCATTCGCCAGAACTTTATACGGATTGATCAATCCCGTCACCGAGTAGCCGAACTTCATCTCTTCATCGCGGACGCTGTGGCCGCCAACCACCGAGCATCCAGCCTCGATCATCTTCGACAATCCGCCTTGCAAAATCTGCTCAAGAATGTCCGTATCGCCCGCCCCGGGAAAGCACACATGCGCCAATGCTGTAATCGGCCGTGCTCCCATCGCATAGATATCGCTTAGAGCATTCGTCGCGGAGATCTGGCCAAACGTGAAAGGATCGTCCACCATCGGCGTGAAGAAATCGACCGTCTGCACCAGCGCAAGTTCGTCGCTGAGTTTATAGACTCCGGCGTCGTCGGCATGGTCGAATCCAACTAAAACATTGGGATCAGTCTGCCGCGGCAGCTTGGGCAAAATTTTGTCGAGAATCGCCGGGCTAAGCTTTGACGCGCATCCTCCGGCTTTTACGGTTTCGGTCAACCGAATTGTCTTGGTTTCCGTCATCACTTCACCGTCACATCAATCACTTGCAGCTCCGGATACGCCTGATTCCACTCCGCGCTGACATGCTCAAACGTCAGGCGAAATTCCTGGCTTTGTCCCGGCGCCAGAGGAGAAAGGTCAACCACATCCGGATAAGGGCCACTGGTCTGCAATGCCCGCAGTGGCAGATCGTCCGCCTGCGCCACTTGCCCCATCGAATCGCGAAACACAATATGCACGACCGCGCGGATTAGCGTTTTATCGCCCGAATTCGTAGCCAGGCCATCGACGTAGGTGACGGTCGCCCCTACAAAATTCTGCGACGTGCTCATCTTAATGTTGGAAATCTTTACATTCGCCGCGTAAGGATTAATTGTTGGGGCTACTTTAGGATGGGCTCGTAAAAAAAACACAATTACGCTGACGACGATTAAGACGAACCCGACTCCCAAAACAATCGGCATCGCATTCGATTCGCGCTCCGGTGTCGAGAGAGGCGAAAGTGTGGGTTCATCCATGAAGAGATTTTACTATCGTGGAGTCACTTCACCACAGAGTCACGGAGACACTGAGTTTTAAAATCCGCGATTCTCTGTGCCTCGGCGTCTCTGTGGTGAAAAATTTACGCGCCGCCGACGATCAATCCATCCAGTCGAATGGTCGGGCAAGCAACCGAACCCCGGAATTCGAGATCGCTGCCAATGTCGCTAATATTAAAGAACATCTCTTTCAAATTACCAGCGACGGTGATCTCCTCCACGGGATAGGCCAATTCGCCGCCTGAAATCCATAGTCCGGAAGCGCCGCGCGAATAATCTCCCGTCACCAGGTTTGCGCCGTGCCCGAGAAATTCGGTGACATACAGGCCATCGGGAATCGCCGCAATAATTTCCTGCGGAGTTTTCTTGCCCGGCTGAACAAAGAAATTTCCCGGCCCAATGCCTGGCGTTCCCGCCAATCCACGTGAAGCATTGGCGGTGGTTTGCAGGCCGAGCTTCTTCGCGGTGTACGTATTCAGCAGATACGAATTCAGCACGCCGTTCTCAATCACTACAGTGCGCCGCGTCGGAATGCCTTCGCCATCGAATGGGCTGGTGCCAAACCCTCCGACGATCGTGCCATCGTCAATGACGGTAACTCCATCGCCGGCAATTTTCTGCCCCAGCTTGCCCGCCAGAAACGAAGCTCCGCGATAAACCGAGTCGCCGTTAATGCCTTCGAAAATATGCTCAAGAATCGAAGTCGCAACCATCGGGTCAAACACAACCGGCACTTTCTTCGTTTTTCCCCGCTTTGCGCCAAGGCGGCGAAGAGTGCGTTGGGCGGCCACCGTTCCTACATGCTCCGGCGACTCCAGCTTGCTCAAATTTCGTGAAACTGAAAACCAGTAATCACGCTGCATCGCCCCGTCTTCGGTTTGGGCTATCGGTACAGCTGAGATCGAACAATAAGAACGTTTGTACTCGCCGACGAATCCATTCGAGTTGGCCATGATTTTGTGGCCTGTGGCGGCGTCAAACGACCCGCCGTCGGAATTCTTGATACGCGGATCGTAATCGAGCGCAGCTTTTTCTGCGCGGCGTGCGTAGTTGATGCGCTCTTCACCCGAAAGCGAATAAACGTCGGGATAATACAAATCGAGATCGCCGGGCAGAGAACCGAGTTGCGAAGCGTCAGGAATTCCAGCAAAAGGGTCTTCGGATGTGATTTTCGATAGCTCAATCGCTGATTTGATCATGCGATCCAGCCCTTCACGTGAAAAATCACTTGAATAAGTGCTGGCGGCGCGTTGTCCATTAAAGACTCGAATGCCGATGGCTTTGGATCCAGATTGCTTCAGCGTTTCTACCTGGCCAAGGCGCACAAGGGTGGAGAATTCATCCCCTTCGCGAATAACGCACTCCGCGGCTGATGCGCCGCCTTTCACAGCGCGGCGGACGACATCCTGGGCGAGTTCTTTCAGATCTGTTTCGAATTTCGTGTTTCGTGTTTCCAGTTCAGTAGAAGGCATAGATTTGATTTCGTAAAACTTTGTCATCCCGAGCGAGGCGAAACGCGTCGAGTCAAAGGATCTGCTTTTCTCACACAGCTTGGGAAATTACTGCATGAACCCGCCGGGATCTTTGCGTGCCGTCCCGCCCACAGTTAGCCGGTCAACTTTGATCGTCGGAATGCCCACGCCCACCGGCACAGCTTGCCCATCTTTCCCGCAAGTGCCGACACCCTCATCAAGTTTCAGGTCGTTGCCCACCATCGAGACGCGCGTTAGCACGTCGGGCCCGTTGCCAATCAGCGTCGCGCCCTTAATCGGCGCAGTAATCTTTCCATCTTCAATCAGATAAGCTTCCGACGCAGAGAAGACAAATTTGCCATTGGTGATGTCTACTTGGCCGCCACCAAAGTTCACGGCGTAGATGCCATGCTTCACCGAGCGAACGATATCTTCAGGATCATCATCGCCAGGGAGCATGTAAGTATTCGTCATGCGCGGCATGGGGATATGCTCATAGCTCTCGCGACGTCCATTTCCGGTGTCGGCGATGCCCATCAAGCGAGCAGACAATTTATCGCTGATGTAGCCCTTGAGAATTCCGTTTTCGATCAGCGTCGTGCTCTGCGTGGGTTGGCCTTCATCATCCACATTCAAAGACCCGCGCCGCCACGGCATGGTGCCGTTATCAACGACAGTGCATTTCTCGCTGGCCACGCGTTTACCGACTAGGCCGGCGAACGCCGAAGTCTGCTTGCGGTTGAAATCAGCCTCAAGTCCATGGCCCACAGCCTCATGCAGCAGCACGCCAGGCCATCCGGGGCCGAGGACAACTTCCATATCACCCGCCGGAGCTTCACGCGCGTCAAGTTGCAAAATCGCTTGTCGCGAAGCTTCTTTGGCAAAAAATTCTGGAGTTTTCTCGCCGAAGAAGAAATCAAGAGCCACGCGTCCGCCGCCGCCGGAGCTGCCACGCGCGGAACTGCCCTCCGTTTTCGCGATGCAAGACACATTCATGCGCGCAAGTGGTTGGGAATCTTCGGCATACGTTCCGTCTGAACCGACGATGAGAATGTTGCGCAACTCGTCCGAATAGCTCGCGCGCACTTCCTTGATGCGCGGATCAAACGCACGAGCGGCTGTATCGGCGCGCATGACAAGTTCAACTTTTGCAGTGATTTCCGCATCCACCGAGGGCAAAGTAATGGGATACAAGCTGCGTGCTGGCTTTTCCTGGAATCCAACCACGGGCGTTTTCGCGGGGCCACTGGCGATTAACGCAGCGGTTCGGGCAGCGTGAAGAATTCGCTCCGACGAAAGGTCGTCGGTGTAGGCGTAACCCGTTCGCTCGCCTGAGATTACCCGCACTCCGCAGCCCGCAGAAATCCCCTGCGAGGCTGACTTCACCATGGATTCGTCCACACTGAGCGAAGTCGAACTCAGGTATTCGAAATAGAGATCAGCGTAGTCGCCTCCGGCCGAAAGCGCAGCAGCTAAATAGCGCTCCAAATCGTTCTGACTAAGGCCGTAATGTTGAAAGAAAAATTTGTTGTTTTCCACAGTCTTTAGATGCCCCACAGGCAGAATTGACTCTTAAGAATCAATCAATTATCCCATAGCTCGGAAAAATTCCCGATTTGGGAAATTCCGATGTTCACTCGTCACAGACAGTAGGGCGCTGAGTTGACAGAATTGCTGTATGTCCCCGGAATCCCTAATCCGAGAAGTCTCCGAGTTCCTGGCCGGTTCGCGCAGCGCGGTCGTGATTGAAAATGGCGCCTTGGCTTTCGATCTCGCCGATGCAAAATACAACATTTCAGGCGAACACAACAAATGCCTGCTCCACTTGTGGTCTACAGAGCGCAATGTCGTGCGGCGTGTACTGGAGGCGGAGGTGAAGAATGAAACCTTGCATCTTGCCGTGCAACGCATGGGGCAGAGTAAGCCGAATAAGCTGGAAATATGCCGCGAGCGCGATCGCCGCAGCTCAAGTGCGCGGCGCCTTGCCCGCATCGCGTATCTGCGCAAACTCCAGTGTTTGCTTGAACGCCGCTATCCAGGATTTGTCATTACACGTGCCAGCACCGCAATGGATCTGGAGCAATCATTCAGCCCGATTTACGCGCGAGCGCTCATTCGGCAAGGGCAGTCGGCATTCGCGGTCCTCGGGGTGAACGACGAGGAGTCGCAGGGCTCCATCGATGCCGCGCTGACGTTTGGCATTCTGTGGCTGGATGCTTGCCGCGCGTCTGCCTTTGGCAAGCATGTGGTGGAGGGCCTGAAGCTCTTTTTGCCCCCAGGCACGTCGGCGATGGTTCGAGAGCGAATGTCTCAGTTGAATCCGGCGGCGGCGAAATGGCAATTATTTGAATATAACCAGGCGGAAGACAACGCAACGCGCATTGACATCCACGATCGCGGCAACATGGCAACCCGCCTGGTCCACCTGGCGGATGAAGACACAGTACACGAGCGTTTTGCCACGGCGATACAGCAAGTGCGCGATGTGATGCCCGAGGCGGAGATCGGGGTTCTATCGCCCACTGAAATCGCATTTCGCTGCCATGGTCTGGAATTTGCACGAGGGCAAATATGCCACGACACAGCATTTTTACGGAGCACACCGGAAATCGTGTTCGGTCTTGGGGCGGAGCAGCAAGAACTCACTAATTTAAATTACGAGGCTTTCGCGAGTTTGCTACGGGGCATTGGCGAAGTCAGACATGCGGAGGGGCCGCGTGATCACACGCTATGGCGTTTGCATCCGGAGCGCTGGCTGGAATCGCTGGTGGCAAGGAATGTTTCCGCAATCGACGATCGCATGGATGCAAGGCATGTTTATGTGCAAGTACCGGCGTTTGCAGCGTCAGACCGTGCCATGATGGATGTGCTCACGCTCACCCATGACGGGCGTTTAGCGGTGGTTGAATTGAAGGCCGATGAAGACATCAACCTGCCCTTGCAAGGCCTGGACTATTTGGCGCGCGTGGAATGGCACCATGCCCGCGGGGAGTTCCAGCGCGGGGGCTACTTTCCCGGAATGGAGCTTGCCGCGGAGAAGCCGCTGCTATTTCTAGTTGCACCCGCCTTGAGAATCCATCCTTCGACGGACGCCATGTTGCGCTATTTTTCTCCCGCGATTGAATGGACACTAGTTGGGATTGATGAACGCTGGAGGGAGAATGTGCGCGTTGTTTTCAGAAAACGGCCAGCGATGCGTGACACGGCTGAACGAATGGCCGAGGAGAATTGCGCGTGAGAAAAGTTTCACCAAGGAGGACTCAGTGGCATGCAGATAGGATTCTCGCACTTTGTCTAGGTTGGACTTGGCGGAACTGGTCGTGCGTCGAGAGCGCTTGCAGCTTCCTGCTCAGGCTTTTCTCCCCGAAAAACGCGGGAGACGCCACGAACCACACGGCGCATGGGGAGTTCGCCCTTCGAGTCTTCGAGGAAAATTTCTCCCAAGCGACGGCTGCGGAAAAACCAACGCGAGAGAATCGCCAAGTGCTCGGAGGTCTCGATGGCATTCTTCGGCTGAGCGGGTGGAGAGTCTTGCAGCGCGGCTTGAATGCGCGATTCCATCGATCGGACTTGCGTGGACGGCGACTTGGCATGCTCCGTGGGCTGAATGGGAAAGTCGATTGGGTTGGAGATAAAAGCGGAGCGCACGCGAAAAAATGCGACGCAGCCGGGATTGGCGCTGGGCTGGACGATGAGGCCATGCAGATGATCAATGCGGTGAAAGATCTCTGGTACTCGGCCCTGAATGGTTTTGAGCTTCTCGATACGAGAGTGAAGAGCCGCGGCATTTTCAAAGTCGAGGCTGGAAGAGGCGGAGTCGCGGGCGGAAGAAATTTCACGCAGGAGCGACTCGCCCGCGGAATCGAAGTAGTTCCGCACGCGCCCGACTTCCTGCGCGTATGCCTCGTCCGTGCAGCCTTTGAAGCAAGGCGCCAGGCACATTTTCATCTCGGAATAGATACAGCCGGGAAATTGCGGGTCGGGATGAAGGTCATCCACGCAGCGGCGCATCTTGAAAAAATCGAGCGAGTCGCTGGCGAACTGCTCGGCGAAGGCGCGCGAAGGAAACGGGCCGTAATAAACCGAAGCGCCATTGAGCCTGCCCAGCCGTGTAGTCACGGAAGCGCGAGGATAGGCGTTTTCCAGGTGCAGCTTGACCAGCGGCGGGAAACGGAAGCGCATGCGCTCGGAGTACTTTGCCGGGAATATTGCGCGGAGCGTCTTGTAGAGCAGAAATCCGGACTCGAAGTCGGAGCCGGTTTGAGAATATTCGATGTGGCGAACCTGCTGGCGAAGATTGAGACGCTTGGTGCGTTCGTTAGGTACGCCAAGGAGACGCTGGAAGCGGCGGCGCAGATTGGAAGTCTTACTGACGTAGGGTTCGCTGGAGGCATCTGCGCCGCGCAGCAGGAACACGGCTGATGCGGCGGGAACGGCGGCGAAGGGTTCTTCGTCACGGTCGGGCGTGAATTCGAGTGAGTGCGTGAGCACAGAGTAATTCTAGTAGCGAGCGTACAGAGGCGCGAGTGGTGAGTGGGATGACCTCAGCGGCCAATTATGAATTCAAAAGCAGGTCCTTCGACTCCGTAAGTTCATCCGCAAGCGAATGAACTTGCGTCGCTCAGGATGACAGTTTATAGAGTGCGGCTTCAGCGGAAGCTAGCACTACGCAAGGTTTGGCGGAAATCCTGGCCTTCCATGCGAACGATGCGGCACATTTCGTGCAAACGTGAGCGCATGCGTTCACCGATACGATCACCGAGACTCTCTTCTCGCGAGGCTCCGCGAGGACCCGACACCGCTGCGGCCGGCTTGTCATCAAAATTCGTGGTGATTATGGTCGTGCGATCGTCGTTATAACGCGTGTTCAGAATCAGGCTTACGGTGTCCCACACCCACTCTGTTGGTTTGACGGCTCCCAGTTCGTCGAGGACGAGCACTTCCGCATCGAAAACAGGCCGCAACACGGCCAGTTCCGTGGTCTGCACGGAGTTATTGTAGGAATTCTGGATTTGCTTCAACAAATCACGGTAATCGTAAAAAAGACAGCCGACGCCTTTGCTGACAATAAGTTCACGAATAATTCCGACCGCGAGATGCGTCTTGCCGACGCCAATACTGCCGGTAAGCAATAATCCGGTGGTGTCAAGAGGATATTCTTCAACGAACCTGCAAGCGGCCAATCGCGCGGCCGCCAAGTCCCGGTGCGGACCTTCGAACTCAAAATTCGAGAGTTCGCAATGTTCGTAGCGTTTGGGGATTCTGGCGGCTGCCAGAAGCGTATGGGATCTACTCACTAGCCGGCAATCGCACCGCGCCACTCTGCTTTCTGCGTCATGCTGTACCGGCTTCCATCCTGTACCATTGCACAACGCACATATCTCCACGACCTTCATCACCCTGTGCCCCCGTTTCGCCTTCGTTCTGCTCTTTTTACTCTGCTCCATGAATGCGAATGATTCAAGTGACGAGGAGAACCCATCCGTGTACATCTTGTGGATTTGTTGGCCAAGCTGTGGAGAGTAGAGGATAACCAGGCACATCGTGACGATTGGGGAGAAGACGCCTGCGGACGGCAAGTCTTCGAACGCCCAGGGCAGCCTCATTGTCGTTTGACTGAACCAACAACCTTGCCTAAGATTGGTCGTCGTGACCGGCCAGACCAAGATCGGGCAGACCATATCCCACTACAAGATCACCGCCGAGCTCGGCGGGGGCGGCATGGGCGTGGTCTACAAGGCAGAAGACACACGTCTTCGCCGCACGGTTGCGCTGAAATTCCTGGCCGAAGATTCCGCCAAAGACCCGTCTGCTCTCGAGCGATTCCGCCGCGAAGCCCAGGCTGCTTCCGGACTTAACCACGCTAACATCTGCACCATCTATGACATCGGTGAAGAAGGCGGCGCCGCTTACATTGTGATGGAGTTTATCGATGGCCAAACCCTAAAACACCGGATTGAGGGAAAGGCGATGCGGTTGAGCGAAGTGTTGGATCTTGCGATTCAAGTCGCAGACGCTCTGGATGCCGCGCATGCGCAGGGGATTGTTCATCGCGATATCAAGCCTGCGAATATCTTTGTCACGCGTAGTGGCCAGGCGAAAGTGCTGGATTTTGGTTTGGCAAAATATACCGCAGAAGCCCAGCCGAAACACTCGAGCACCAACAATTCTTCGCCTACAGCGGTCAATGCCGACGGCTTAACCAGCCCAGGCATGGCTGTCGGAACTATCGCCTACATGTCGCCTGAGCAGTCGATGGGTGAGGAGCTGGATCGGCGCACGGATTTATTTTCTTTGGGAATCGTTCTATATGAAATGACGACGGGGAGGCCGGCATTTTCCGGCCCCACCAGCGCCGCGATATTCGATGCCATTCTCAATCGCACGCCGGTCCCGGCGTCGCAACTCAATCCTCAACTCCCTCCTAAGATGGGAGAGATTCTCGATAAGGCGCTGGAAAAAGATCTAAAATTACGTTACCAAACCGCCTCCGATTTTCGGGTTGACCTCCAGCGTTTGAAGCGGCAAGCAGACTCACACGCGAGCTCCAAGGCCACCATCCAACCTGCAGCCGCGACACTCACCACCGTAGCCTCGGTGGCTAAGCCTCGCGCCTGGCAAGCGGCCGCTCTGGCAGCTGCGATGCTTGTAACTGCGCTCGTTGCTGGAGCGTACCTTCTCGGCAAGCGCGAAGGGCTGGCCGCCAGTATCACTCCGCCCACTTACCACCAATTGACCTTTCGTGGTGGCACCATCCGCATGGCACGTTTTGCTCCGGACGGAAAAAACATCGTTTATAGCGCAGCCTGGGAAGGTAATCCGGTCAACCTGTATGTGACCCGGCCTGACAGCCCGGAATCGGGACCGTTTGGACTCTCGAAGGCCGAGGTGTTGTCGATTTCGCAGGATGGCGAAATGGCGGTATTGCTCAACAGTCATAATATCGACCCATATATCAACGCTGGCACGTTGGGCCGAGTGCCATTGAGTGGAGGCGCGCCGCGCGAAGTGCTGGAAAACGTGCAATGGGCGGATTGGTCGCCCGAGGGAACAAACTTTGCAGTGGTGCGTGATTATGCTGGCCAAAGTCGTCTCGAATATCCTATCGGGAAAGTGCTATATCAAACCGGAGGCTGGCTCAGCCATCCGCGAGTCTCTCCCAAAGGAGACATGGTGGCTTTCATCGAGCACCCCACACGCCGGGACGATGCAGGCTTCATCGCCGTCGTCGATCTTTCCGGGAAAAAGAAAGTTCTATCCACGGGATGGGAGACGGCCTGGGGTCTAGGGTGGTCGCCGAAAGGAGACGAAATCTGGTTTACCAGCACACGCATCGGCTACGGACGCTATCTGTCGGCAGTTACCCTCGCGGGCAAAGAGCGGTTGCTGGCCCGCGAACCCGGAACTCTTACTTTACAGGATGTTGCCAAGGACGGTCGCGTCCTCATTACCCGCGATGTGCCACGTGTGGGCATGGTCGGTAAGACCGCCGATAGCAAGAAGGAACGGGATCTTTCCTGGCTGGATTGGTCGGCGCCCAAGGATTTGTCACTAGATGGGAGGCAGCTACTCTTCGCGGAATCTGGCGAAGCGGGAGGTGAGAACTACTCCACTTATTTGCGCACAACTGACGGCTCGCCCGCGGTCCGGCTTGGCGATGGTGAGGCTTTCGCTCTCTCCCCGGACGGACAGTGGGCATTGGCAGGATTGCCCAAGCCGCCGGTACAGTTTATGTTGCTGCCCACCGGCGCGGGCGAATCCAAAGTCTTGTCGCATGACCAGATCAATCGCCTTTGGGCACGTTGGTTTCCCGATGGCAAGCGCGTGTTGTTCTCCGGGGATGAGCCCGGGAGGGGCGTGCGCCTCTATGTGCAAGACGTGGGCGGTGGGACGGTCAGGGCCATTACGGGTGAGGGTGTGAACGCAAGCCTTTTTTCGATCTCCCCCGACGGCAAACAAGTTGTTTTCGTTGGCCCCGATCAAAAACCTGCACTGCTCGAGGTGGATAACGGTGAGGTCCAACCAATACCTTCGCTCGGATCAGGCGAAGCTCCCATCACTTGGAGTGCAGACGGTCGTTCACTGTTCGTTTACCGTCTCGGCGAAGTTCCCGCAACCGTCAACAAGTTCGATCTCGCCAGCGGGCGCATGCAGTATTGGAATCAACTCGTTCCGCTGGACGTCTCAGGCGTGACCGACATAAGCGCTGTTTTTGTCACCCCCGATGGCAACAACTACGTTTATGAATACGGTCGCACGCTTTCTGATTTGTATCTTGTAAATGACCTTAAGTAGTGGCCTACATTGCCCGGACTAACCGCAGTGGCGTAGTCTCCCACGAAAAATTGAGCGATTCCGCACGATTCGGCGCTGCCGTGCACCAAACAAGGCATCCGGCGCGGATTTCCACAGTTGACTTTCTTCTCCGGCAGTAGCTTAATAGTGCCGCTGGGTTTCCACCAACAATTGAGCTGCTGTGCGACAGGCTGTTGGATCACGAGACCTGCGAGGAGAAGAGATGAACAAAGCTGATTTGATTGACCGAATCGCAGCAGGGAGCGGCATCAGCAAGACGCAAGCTTCTAGCGCCATTGACACCGCCGTGGATAGCATCACCTCTGCCCTGAAGAAGGGGGACCGTGTCGCGCTTATTGGTTTTGGCACGTTCTCCATTTCCCAAAGAAAAGCCCGAAATGGCCGCAACCCGCAAACCGGGGCCACGATTAAAATTGCTGCACGCCGGGTGGCGAAATTTACTCCTGGCGCCGACCTCAAGAAAGCCGTCAACCGCGGCAAGTAGGTTCGTAGAAATCAACAACGGCAGGGGGTCGGCCCTGCCGTTTTCTTATTTCTCTTTAAAGGCCGGGAAATAAGAAGCCAGTGTGCTTGCGGTATTGCTGATACTTCTCTCCAAACTCGCCAATCATGGCTTGTTCTTCGCGCCGCGCTTTCAGTGAATGCGCAACGGTTATAATCGCCAGGGCGGCGATTCCGCGCCATTCGCCGATTTCAAGCGTAGTGCCCAGAATGGCCAAAAACAACCCCGTGTAAATGGGATGACGCACATAAGCGTAGGGCCCTGAGTGGACCAGTTCATGCCCTTCTTTCACGCCGACTCGGGCGCTCCAGTTCGAACCAAGGATTGTTCGCGCCCAGATTGCCAGCGCAACCCCGATATAGGTGAGAGCGATTCCCGTCCAAACAAGGGCAGAGTTTTCTGGCAAAAAGCGCACATAAAGCCAGCTCATTCTTGGATCGGGCCGGAAGAGAAGGAAAAACGCGAGTGCGACCAGGCCCAGGGTAAATAAGCGCGCCGGCGCGGGCTCAAGCGATTTTGTGGATTTGACACGAAATGCCGTTATCAGCCAATAAAGGCCGAAGGCGTACCAGGGCAGGAGCTCGATTCGCGATGAAACTGTGATCATAATTATTTCTCCGATGCGGCCATAGGGCCCAGTCGCCGGATCCAGGCAAGTTCTGACTGGATCCTCTCTTTCAAAAAACCAACCACTTCTCCGCCGTAAACCCCCAAATCCATTTGCGCTTGCAACTGGACGAGTTTAGGCAGTCGTTTTTGTAGGTAAGCTTCGCGTGCCGCGATAATTTTGATACGCGCTCTGGGGTCCAATAGTTCGAACATGCCGACGCGCGTGATAAAGGCTTCAAAGGATCTGGCTTCCGCTTCGCCAAATTCGCTCAGTCGCTGAAGCAGCGTTTTCTTGCCGAGAGACGTAATGGCATATTGCTGCCGCGTCTGACCGCGCTCGCCAGGGGTGGGTTTCTTTGTGACCCATCCCTCTGCGGTGAATTTCTTGAGCAAGGGATAGACGAGGTTGTTGTGAAGATCGTCCTGACCAAGAATGAAGCCTGCTTCTCGCTTGAGCTGATAGCCGTGTTTGGGGCCGTCAAACAAAGTAGCCAGCATTATTAGGTCAAACATGACACTGTCATAATTGACCTAATGATGCAATTTGTCAAGTCTAATGTTCGAGATGGCTTGAATTATTGCGTGGCAGGAGTTTGCTGAATCTTTGTTGATTCCGTTAAAATCTATATTCGTCCGAAACGAGGCACACAATCATGAAAGCAGCCATTCATCCCTCTTATAACGAAATCCGCGTGCTATGCGCCTGCGGCAACAACTTTTCGACCCGGTCGACCCATAAGGGCGATATCCACGTAGAAATCTGCTCCGCCTGCCACCCATTCTTTACCGGCAAGCAGAAGCTCATGGACACCGCCGGTCGCGTAGAGCGTTTCCGCCGGAAGTACGCGAAACCGGAGACGGCAACAGCGAAGAAGTAGCTCTAGCCGAATCAATCAGTTACAGGCCCCCGTTACGGCGGGGGCTTTTTGTTGTTGCATCCGGCGTCTAGAATTGAAAGCGATGCGCAAGTACTTCTCAACCCCTGTGCCGGTAGTCTCTGAAACAGGAAGTCGAATTGGTGGCGTCGTCCCGGCTTTACTACGCATCGGCCATATCGCGATCTCTCCCGCGACCGTTCTCGCTCCAATGGCGGGCGTGACCGACACGGTCTTTCGCCGCTTTATCCGCAACCTCGGCGGATGCGGTCTTATCATGACCGAGTTCACCTCGGCTGATGGCGTGCTTCGGTCGAAAGACAGGAAAGCGAAGCGCTATCTGCATTTTTACGAAGATGAACACCCGATTTCAGCGCAGCTTTTTGGCAGCAATCCGGAAGTGATGGGTGAAGCGGCCAAGATGGTCGAAGGCCTCGGTTTCGACATTGTGGACTTGAATCTCGGTTGTCCTGCGAAGAAGGTCGTGAAGTGCAACGGCGGTTCGGGATTGCTGCGCGATCTGCCGGCCATCGGTAAGATTTTTGAAGCGGTAAGAACGGCAGTGACGATACCCTTTACGGTGAAGTTTCGTGCTGGCTGGAGCGACGAAGAAATCGTCTGCGTGGAACTGGCGAAGATGGCGGAAAACTGTGGTTTGGCTGCGGTCGCGTTGCATGCTCGAACTCGCGAACAGGGTTACAGCGGCAATGCGCGCTGGGACTGGATTGCTGCGGTCAAAGATGCCGTGAAAATCCCCGTGGTAGGGAATGGCGACATTCGTACGCCGGAAGACGCGTGCGCCATGGTTGCGCAAACCGGTTGCGACGCCGTGATGATCGGGCGCACCGCGCCGGCGAACCCTTGGATCTTTCGACAGATAGCACAATTTTGCGGACATCATGCTGCCGATGTTCCCGTTCCGTCGGGAGGCAATCGTTACGACCAGCCTGCGGAAGCTGACCGCTATCAGATGATTCGAACCTATTTCGCCATGCTGATTGAAGAAGGATTCCCGGATGCCGAGGGCAAGATGAAGCAGTTTGCGTCGTGGTTTACGCATGGCGTTCCGGGCGGAGCAGGCTTACGCAAGGCGATCTATGAATCAAAAAGCGCGCCGGAGATATTGGAGCGAGTGGAGGAATTCTTTGAGACGCGGCTGAATGCCTGCAACCTCATCCCCCTCTAAGGTGTGGCTGTCCTCGCGACCAGTTTGCCTCTCTCATCTTTTTCCAAATACGCCCATGGCATCGCGGGGTCATGGGTAAACATGGTCAGCCATTTTCCCGGCAGCGCTTCCGCGTAATACCGCTTGCGGCTTTCAATCGTTTCCACCGGATAAAGATCGTACGCCATGACCCAGTTCAGTTCGATATGAGCGGAAGTTGGAATTAGGTCGGAAATGTAACAGGCCGTTTCCCCGCCGCTTTGCAGGATAATCGCCTGCATGTCGCGAGTGTGGCCGGGATAGACTCGCACCGTAACTCCGGGGAGGATCTCTTCGTCGCCTTTCAGCAAAACCATCTGATCACTTTCGACGAGGGGATCGTAATTTTCGGTCAGATAGCTTGGCGAGTCGCGCTGGTTCGCATGGGCGTGTTCCCACTCGCCGCGCTGTACGTAGTACTTTGCCCTCGGGAATGTCGCGGAGATCTTATCCCCCCGCCGCACCGTGTTCCAGCCGCAGTGATCGAAGTGCAGATGGCTGTTGATGACGATGTCTACATCTTCCGGGGAAACGCCAGCCGCGGTCAGATTATCAATTAATTTAGCTGGCTGTCCGAAGAATTTTGCCATCTTTTCGGAAAGTTTATTGCCGATCCCGGTTTCGATCAGGATGGTCTGATTTCCGGTGCGAACTAGAACGGAGTTCAGTCCGGTGGGAACAAGATTCCTTTCGTTGGCGGGAGCTTTCTTTTCCCATAGCGTTTTGGGTACCACGCCAAAAAATCCTCCGCCGTCGAGGTGGTAGATTCCGTCGGAGATGGCAATGAGCTCAAAATCGCCCAAGTACATTTTTTAATTTTATCGTCATCTCAGGATAAGTGCCGCCGCGTGCAATCATTGTTCCCGCGGCGGCGCAGTGTTGCCTGCTGGGCGCGCACTCAGATCAACCTCGTGGAGTTCGAAGGGTAACAGTCGTGAACCATCGGGTTTCGAAAAGTAGCCGCTAATAGCGTGACACCCTTGCGAGAATGATCCCTTCAATATGGCGCTGACGACATCTTTGGGATAGCGCTCTTCGATGGAAACGTTGTCCAAAGAATCGGCAATTCCCTGCAACCAAAGTGTTTGCCCGACGCGTGTGTATTGCTCAGTGCCAAAGAGATTCTCGCCCTCTCGAGTCAGTTGAATTTTAACGTTGGAGTCAGCGCCTATCGTACCTGCAAAGTTCTTCTTGAAACTCGAGCACGAGTTTCGCTCTCGGACGGCAGCATTGGAAATCACGAAGCCGCCGTCGCGCAAGGTAACTCGGAAAGAGAGCGCAGGCGTACCGTCGTGGGAAATGGAATGCGCACCATCAAATATTTGAAAGAGGAATTCTTTCCTATCAGGCGGGACCGCAAACACATCCCAATACTCTAACGTCTGGCTTTGTTTGAAGTCGATGTCCCAAACTCCGGGCGATCCCGGAAAATGAACGAAACCCTCCGGTGTTAGCAGCAACGGAACATCGAAATCTCCATTCACGTTCCTGACGAGGGTTAAGCCGCTGGCGGCGTATTGCTCTGTAGTGACGACACCAGGCCACCTCGCTCGGAATTTGAGCGCAAGCGCGTAGGACCGATCCGCGAAAAACGCTGGGGTCTCTCTCGCATTTTTACCTCGGCTTTTGGCCTGCATCTCTGGAGAGTTGGCTGGCCCCCATGCGAGCCCAACTAGGGAGATTTCCGTGTTTTCCGCTCGCCATTGAATCGGCGATGGAGAGTCCAGTTTCTTTTCGATGGCGCTGGATTCGTGTGTCTCCTGAGCGTGGCCCACCGCAAATAGGGCAAGGATGGCCCAACTACTTCCCGCCAGCAGGTTCATCACAGAGCGCGTCATATAAAAATTGTAGTGTTACAACGAGAGCCCACAAAGGTTACTTAAGCTCTTGCTCGAAGTGGTCTTCGATCATGTGGAACAAGTGGGTGGTGTCTGCTGCTCCGGAGATGCTGTGAGTCTTTCCGGGATAGATCATGAATCGGAACTGTTTGCCGGACTTAATGAGGGCATCGACCATCTGCACGCTATTTTGGAAGTGCACGTTGTCGTCGCTCGTGCCATGAACAAGCAAGAGAGCGCCCTGCAAGCTCCCAGCCGCTTTTGTGAGGCTGTCGTCATAGGCTTTGACGTTGTCCTGCGGCAAACCCATGTACCGCTCGGTGTAAATGGAGTCGTAGTTGCGCCAGTCAGTAACGGGCGCGATTGACACGCCCGTCCGGAATGCGCCTGAATGTGTGAGGGCATAGAGTGTCATGGATCCACCGTTGCTCCATCCCCAGATGCCAACCCGCGATTGGTCCAGCTGAGGGACTTCGGCAAAAAGCTGATCGAGCGCTGCCAATTGATCTTTCAGTTCTACCGCCCCAAACTGATGGCGAATTGCGGTTTCAAATTTCCGGCCACGATTCGGGGTCCCCCGGTTATCCACGGTAAAAATGGCGAAGCCCTTTTGCGCCAGGAGTTCGTGGAAGAGCCCGGAGGCGCCATCCCATTGTTCAATCCACGAATTTGTGACCAGTTGTGCAGCAGGGCCGCCGTAGACATTTACGATTAATGGAACTTTCGTATTGCCGCTCCCGGCCGCAGGAAGTAATAATTCGCCGTAGAGCGTGCTCCCATCGTCGGCTTTAAATTCCAGGAATTTCGGAGGCAGCAGTCCATAATCGGCAACGTTGCGAGATTCCCAGAATTTCCGGCAACCACCGCTTGCGCTGCACATGGAGAACTGGGGTGGTGTCATCAGCGCCGAATAGTTGTCAAAATAATGCTTGCCGTCGACGGCAAATTTAGTCTCATGTGTTCCGTCCTCTGCAGAAACTCGTTTCATCCCACTTCCATCGAGTTTGACCGCATACAGTTGCTTCTCTCTCGGATCGTCCTTATTGCACGAGAAATAGACGGTGCTCGAATCCTCGTCAACCCCATTCACACTGAGCACTTCAAAATCCCCCGTGGTTAATTGCTTTTCAAGCTTCGCGGGCGATGCCAAAGGATTCTCTTTGTCGAAGCTGTAAAGATACAAATGTGTATTTCCGCTCCTCCAGCTGGTCCACAGGAAACGATCCCCCGACCTGAGAATGCGGAAGTCATCATTGGCCTTGACCCAGCAACCTTCGCAATGTTCAGTCAGCATCTCGCGGAGTCTTCCCGAATTCGCATCGAGAAAATACAAACCCATTGTGTCCTGAACGCGGTTCAGAACTTCCACCCAGAGAATCCCATCCCGCACCCAGCCAAATCGGGGAATGTACGGGGTCCCCTCATTTGTCATTGAAATCCAGCGTATGCGTCCACCCTTGCTCTCGACGATACCGAGGCGAACCGCTGGGTTCGGGTCCCCCGGCTTGGGATATTTCTGCATTTCCACAGTTGCCCTCGGGGACAGGAAGTCAGTTATTGGATAGGTCGGCACTTGCGCTTCGTTTGTCTGCAGAAATGCGATCTGTTTGCCGTTGGGTGACCAGAAGTAATTGCTGCGGACGTCCAGTTCCTCGGCGTAGACCCAGTCAACTTGTCCATCTAGAATGTCCTCGCCCTTATCACTTGTGAGCTGCCGCTCCGAATTGCCGCCGATATCACGTACGTACAGATTGTGTTTCCGCACGTAGGCTATCCGTCCACCATCGGGCGAAAACTTTGGATCTTCGCTAGGCTCGGCAGCCGACGTCAACTGTACGCCGATGCCTTTTTCGAGCGAGTAGATCCAGAGTTGACCCTCGGCGTTGAATAGAAGTGTGCTCGAGTCGGGCGCCCATTTGAAGGGCGGGACTTGGTAGCGCGTGATCCATTCTTTCTCCCGCTCGTTCTCAATGTTGCTCAACGGTGGCGCAAGAGTGGCGAGCTTGTTTTCGTTCATCAGCAATTTCTTGTCGCCGTTCGTAGTTGCGTACCATAGTTCGCCGTGCGCGCCGGAATCGTCGCGCAGGACGTACGCCAATTTGGTGTTATCAGGGCTCCAGGCCAGGTTCTCCGGCGGGCGTCCGGTGATCCCTCCTCCCGCAAAAATCGATTCAATCGTTAGCGGCTTGGCCGCACTGGTTTGTGCCGCTGCCGCGGGGGCTGTGCAGGTGGATGGGAACAGCGCCAATCCCGCCGAAATGAATGAGGAAAGTACCGCAGAAACCATGGTTTTCACGAGGGAGCTCCCGTTCGAGGACGCTTTCGACGAAACAATGCAGTGTACACCCAAGTAAATGGGCAAGGTTCTGAAATTGCCGCCCATGCTAAGATTGAGTAGTTTCCTGCATGTCTCCAGATATCGAAAATCTCATGCGGTTGCAGGACGCGGACAAGGAAATCCGCCGTCTGCAGGAAGAAATTGCGGCGCTGCCCAAGCGCGTCGCGGAGATCGAACAGAAGCTGGCCGGACATAAGACTGCCTTAGAAGCCGCCAAGGCCGCCGTTAAGGGTGATGAAGCCGACCGCCGGAAGTTCGAGACCACGATCCAGGATCTAAAAGGAAAAATCACTAAATATCGTGACCAGTCGCTCGAGGTCAAGACCAACGACCAGTACAAAGCTCTCATGCACGAAATCCAGTTCGCCGAGCAGGATATTCGCGCAAATGAGGACAAAATCCTGGATTTAATGGTTAACGTTGAATCCCGCGAACAGAAGGTCAAAATCGCGGAAGCAGAATTGAAAGCTGAGTCAGCCGAAGTTGAAAAAGAGAAGAACGAAGCCCGCGAACGCACTACGGAAGACCAAAAGCAGCTCGCCGAATGGAGTGCGAAGCGCGAAACGATACGCGGCGCCATCAATCCTGATCTTATTCGCCACTACGAACGGGTAATGAAGTTCCGCGGTACTGGCATCGCCGAGGTCCGCGATCAGAAATGCCTCGGTTGCCAAACTCTTTTGCGTCCCCAAACGTATAACGAAGTTCGATCGGGAAAAACAATCGAGTGCGAATCCTGCCAGCGGTTGCTTTACTTCGATCCCAAACGCGAAGATCCGGCTAATAAGCCGGTGCCGGCAGCGAAAAAGCGAGTCAAAGCCAAAGTTATAGGCGGCCGCGCCTGGTTCTACCGGCCGGACTTCGATGAAGTTGGCGAGGTCTTTATCGCGCTGGCGAACTCCGAAATGCGCTCCAGTTGCCGCATCTATGACGCCCATAGCGGGCGCAAGATTGGTATTACCCGCAATCGGGAAGGCGATTTTACCACCGCCTTTGCCCACGAATTGGGTGCCGGGATTCAACTCCGCCACGCGCCGTCTGACAAGCAGCTTGATGATTGGGGCGATGAATTGCCCAGCGTCATCCTCGACGAATTGCACGCCGACGTAAAGGCTGCCACACCCGCGGCTTCCGAGCCGCAAACCGCCGCCAGCTAGAATTTCCTGAAATCGACAAGGATTCCGGACGGCCTGCGCGGCCGTACGATGCGCCAATGCCGTAAGATCACACCATGCCCGCAACTTCCACGGTTAAGGTCTCTGCACGGGGTGCCAAGCGCCTTAAAGATGGCCACGTCTGGGTGTATCGCTCAGACATCATTGCGGAGGGCGGCGCCGCTCCCGGCTCGCTGGTGCGTGTAGTTGATGAGCGCGGGAAGTTCCTTGGTAGCGCCCTTTACAGCAGCTCGTCCCAAATAGCGATTCGCCTGCTCTCGCATGACGAAGTTAAAGACCTTGAGGATCTTCTGCGCGAGAGAATTCGAGCCGCCGTCGCCTATCGTGAACGCTTCGTGCATGACAGCAACGCCTATCGCGTCATCTTCAGCGAAGCAGACTCATTGCCTGGGCTCATCGTGGATCGCTATAACGACGTGCTTAGCATGCAGGTTGTCACCCAGGCTATGGATGGGGAACACATCCGCCGGGTCGTCCTCGAAGAGTTGAGCGAGTTGAATCCTGCGGCCATTGCGGAGCGCGTTGACCCTAAGATTCGTGAGCTCGAACAACTGCCCGTAAAAGAATCAGGACTTTTGCAAGGCGAAAAATCCTCCACTATCTTCACCATGAACGACGTGCGCTTTCACTTCGACGCACTCGAAGGCCAAAAAACGGGGGCCTTCCTCGACCAGCGCGAAAATTATGCTGCGGCTGCGCGGTACGCCCGAGGTGAAGCGCTTGATGTTTTTACTTACCAGGGCGGCTTCGCGCTTCATCTCGCAAAAGTCTGCTCCGGTGTCACAGCTGTCGATAGTTCTCGCCCCGCGCTTGAAGTCGCCGATCGAAACGCTGCCCTCAATCAACGTGAAATTGAATGGATCGAGGCGAATGCCTTCGACCTCTTGCGCGACTATTCTTCATCCGGCAGGCACTATGACGCGATCGTCCTCGACCCGCCGGCCTTCGCCAAAAGCAAACGTGCCCTCGACACGGCTCTCCGTGGATACAAGGAACTGAATCTCCGGGCCCTGAAAATGCTTCGCCCCGGTGGGATTCTAGTGACTTGCTCCTGCTCATTCCACGTTTCGGCCCCATCCTTCCTGGAGATGGTCACAGAGGCGGCCAATGACGCCCATCGTACCCTCCGGCTTCTCGAAAATCGAGGTCAAGCCCAAGATCACCCAATGGTGCCTTCCATCCCCGAAACCGCCTACCTAAAGTGCCTTATATTCCATGTAAGTTGATGTAAAATAATCACATTTAGTAGTTGACAATAATACACTCATATTTTATGATTCTTTTGTGCTAACTAGCACATCAAAGTAGTGGCAAAAGCCACACTCTTAAGACATCTAGAAATTGAAGGAGATTTAGTCATGACCGTTATCACTCGTTGGGATCCATTTCGTGAGTTCGCGACTTTGCAAGATCGTATGAATCACCTCTTCCGCAATTCCTATGGCTCTGAGGGCCAGGAAGCCCTGACCACTAGCAGCTTTGCTCCTGCCGTTGACGTTTACGAGGATGAGCACCAGGTTTCGCTCAAGCTCGAAGTCCCCGGCGTGGACGAGAAAGACCTCGACATCCGCGTGGAAAACAACACGCTGACCGTTACCGGCGAACGCAAGTTCGAAAAGGAAGAGAAGGAAGAGAACTTCCGCCGCATCGAGCGTCAATATGGCAGCTTTACGCGCACCTTCACTCTGCCTACCACGGTGGACGCAGAGCAGGTGAAAGCCAGCTACGACAAGGGCATTCTGAAGATTAGCTTGCCCAAGAAGGCAGAAGCCAAGCCGAAGCAGATAAAGATCAGCGTTGGCACTGGTAACGAGAAGACCCTGGAAGCCAAAGGCCCCAGCAAAGCAGCATAATTGCTCACGTAAGGGCGGACGCTTCGTCCGCCTGGCGAGCGAAGCTCGACGCGTTTTAGGCGGGAGACGGAAATTTCGGCCGTCTCCCGCTTTATGTTTGCAGCATCTAGTTATTAGCGAATAGCATTTGGGCGTTATGACAAATGCAATTTGCCAATCGCTAAATGCGAGTAGGAGATTTTATGGCTGTTCGTTGGGACAAATTCACAGTTAAAGCGCAAGAAGCTGTGCAACGCGCGAGCACTATCGCATCCGAGCATGGAAACTCGGAAATTCTTCCGCTGCACTTGCTTGCCGCGTTGCTCGAAGATAAAGAAGGCATCGTTCCGCCTGTGCTCGACAAGATTGGCATCGGTGCGGAAGGCGTTCTGCACGACGTTTATCAGGAAATCGGACGCCTGCCTAAAGTTTCCGGCGAAGGCGCGGCACAGCCTGGGGCCTCGAATGCTCTGAACAAATTGTTGGACCAGGCGTTTAAAGAAGCATCCAATTTTAAGGACGAATACGTTTCGACCGAGCATCTATTGCTCGCTGCGACGCAACAAAAGCGCGATGCTGCGCAGCAGATTCTGTCGAAGCACGGCGCGACCTATGATGCGATTTTGAAGGCCCTGGCCTCGGTGCGCGGATCGCAAAAAGTTACCGACCAGAATCCAGAAGCCAAGTATCAGGCGCTTGAACGCTATGCTCGTGACCTCACCGAGCAGGCCCGTCGCGGCAAGCTCGACCCTGTCATCGGGCGCGACGAAGAAATTCGCCGTGTAGTGCAGGTGCTCTCACGCCGCACAAAAAATAATCCCGTGCTAATCGGCGAGCCCGGCGTCGGTAAAACCGCCATCGTCGAAGGACTCGCCCAGCGCATCATTTCCGGCGATGTTCCTGAAATCCTGCGCAACAAGCGCGTCATCTCGCTCGACCTAGGCGCGATGCTGGCCGGCGCAAAATATCGCGGCGAGTTTGAAGACCGCCTTAAAGCCGTCCTCAAAGACATCGAAGACTCGCAGGGCCAAATCATTCTCTTCATTGACGAACTGCACACGCTGGTAGGCGCCGGCGCTGCGGAAGGCGCGATTGACGCCTCCAATATGCTCAAACCTGCGCTCGCCCGCGGCGAGCTCCGTGCCATCGGCGCGACTACGCTCAACGAATATCGCAAGTACATCGAAAAAGATGCCGCACTCGAACGCCGCTTCCAGATTGTGTTTGTCGGCGAGCCCAACGTCGAAGACACTATTGCCATTCTCCGTGGACTCAAGGAACGTTACGAAGTGCATCACGGCGTGCGCATCAAAGACTCGGCGATTGTCTCCGCCGCGACGCTTTCGCATCGGTACATTTCGGATCGCTTTCTCCCCGACAAAGCCATTGACTTGATCGACGAAGCCGCTGCGTCGCTGCGCATTCAAATTGATTCTTTGCCCACCGACATCGATCAACTCGAACGCCGCGCCACTCAGCTCGAAATCGAAAAGCAGGCGCTTAAGAAAGAAGACGACGCCAACTCCAAAGATCGCTTGCTGGTCATCGAAAAAGAACTGGCTGAGATTCGCGAGAAATCCAACACGCTCAAAGCCAATTGGAAAAAAGAAAAGGACCTCATCGCCCATCAACGCCAGCTCAAGGAAAAGCTCGAGCAGCTCAAAATCGAAGAGCAAGCTGAAGAGCGCAAAGGCAACTTGCAGCGCGTGGCGGAAATTCGCTACGGCCTCATCCGCCAAACTGAAGAGGAACTCGCCAAGCTGAATGTCCAAATGGACGGCAAAGGCAAGCCGCGAATGTTGAAAGAAGAAGTGGACGAAGAAGACGTCGCCCGCATCGTCTCCAAGTGGACCGGCATTCCCGTCAGTAAAATGCTCGAAGGCGAAGTCAAAAAGCTGGTCACCATGGAAGACCGTCTGCGTCAGCGCGTCATCGGCCAGGACGAAGCGTTGGAACGAGTGTCCAATGCCATTCGCCGTTCTCGCGCCGGGCTTAGCGATCCCAAGCGGCCGATTGGTTCGTTTATTTTCCTAGGCCCCACCGGCGTCGGTAAAACCGAACTCGCGCGCGGCCTCGCCGAATTTTTGTTTGACGACGAACACTCCATGGTCCGCATTGATATGTCGGAGTACATGGAGAAGCACGCCGTCTCGCGCCTGATTGGCGCGCCTCCGGGCTACGTCGGCTACGAAGAAGGCGGACAGCTCACCGAGCAGGTGCGCCGCCGCCCTTATGCGGTAATTCTTTTCGACGAAATCGAAAAAGCACATCCCGACGTTTTCAACGTCCTCTTGCAGATCATGGACGATGGCCGACTAACTGACGGCAAAGGCCGCGTGGTGGACTTCAAGAACACCATTATCATCATGACCTCGAATATCGGGTCGTCGTTCCTGGTGTCGGAGGGCGTTCGCTCAGAGAAAGATTTTGAAGATGCCTCGAAGCAGGTGATGAACGCGCTGCACGCGCACTTCCGGCCCGAGTTTCTCAACCGCGTGGACGACATCATCATCTTCCACCCGCTCGGCAAAGAACAGTTGGTGAAGATCATCGAGTTGCGCCTCGAAGACGTGCGCCGCCTGCTCGCCGACCGCAAAATTTCGCTGGAGCTGACCGACGCCGCCAAAGAACTGATGTTCAATACCGGCTTCGACCCGAATTTCGGGGCGCGGCCGCTGAAGCGTGCCATGCAGAAGCTGATTCAGGATCCGCTGGCGCTGAAGATTCTCGACGGAGAAGTTCTGCACGGCGATCACGTCATCGTTGATGCTGATGCTGATAAAAAATCCGGGAAGATGACCTTCTCCGTCAGCAAGCGCGTGGGGGAGAAAGAAACGGTGAAAGCGAAGCGATAGTTGTTTGCGCGGGGCAGGTGTCCTCACCTGCCCATTTATCTTCTAACGTTGGAATGCCTCTCTAACTTCCTCCTGCCACAAGTGCCAGATCACGACCACGCGGACAATAATTCCCAAGCCGCTCCAGAGCAATGACCAGCGAAAATTAGTCGCCGCAGAAGAGACAATGGGAATAAGCAGAAAGACTCCCCACGCACAAACGAACGTGGCGGCCACGCGCGCCCAATTGCGCAGATCGCGCAATTCAAGGGCGATGAAGAGCAGGAACCATCCTGAGATAAGAAACGCATACGGGCCGGCAAGTTCCATGCCGTTGAGCCAGGGCCGGCCCAAACGGACAATCGTCTCCAAAGAAATAAATCCCGGCGCGAGCAGCATGACCAAGCCGACCGCGCCGAGATAAATTCCACTCAATCCGAAGAGCCAGGCGATGGCCGTGACCGCTTCCGGACGCCGTCTTTCCGCCGGTTCATCCAGAAGAGAGTTCGCCATCGCTAAATCATACTCACCATATTGTCATTCCGAGCCGTTCGGAGCCGCGTAAGCGGCGAGGACGCGCGTAGGAATCTGCTGTTCTGTTCTTATAAAAGCAGCTTCCTCACCGCTAAAGCGGATTCGGAATGACAAGGGTATAGGAAGTTATGTCATTCTTTACGCCAAATCAAACAGCAGAACTTCCGCTTCTTCCGTTCCTTTGATGACTAGCTTTGATTCATCGCTCACAGCAACACCGTCACCCTGATTCAGCTTCTTGCCATTCAGTTCGACCGCGCCCTTCGCGACTTGCAGCCAGGCATAGCGGCCCTTGCCGAGTTCATGCGTCACTTCCTGCCCCGGCGACAGCAGCGACACATACAATTTCGCATCCTGATGAATGGTCACCGACCCATCTTTCCCGTCAGGCGATGCAATCAGCCGTAGCTTGCCGCGCTTTTCTTTTTCTGGGAACTCGCGTTGCTCGTAACTGGGCTCATGCCCTTGTTTGTCCGGCATGATCCAGATTTGCAGCAGGTGCGCGCCCTCGCTCACCGAAGGATTCATCTCGCTATGTCGAATGCCGCGCCCCGCACTCATTCTCTGTCCATCGCCCGGCCGAATCACCGAACCCGTGCCCAGGCTGTCTTTGTGTTCCAGTTCGCCTGAAAGCAAATAAGTGATGATCTCCATGTCCCGGTGCGGATGCAGCGGAAAGCCCGCCGCCGGCGCCACATGGTCTTCATTGATGACGCGCAACGAACGAAACCCCATCCACTTCGGGTCGTGAAACTGATCGAACGAAAAAGTATGCTTAGTATTCAGCCAGCCGTAATCCCCGCCACCACGTTCTTTACTTCGCCGTATGTTAATCATGATAGAAACCTCCTATTAATCAACTCGCCAACATATAGATGCTTGAATAAAAGGGGGGATTCAACCCCCGGAGAGGCGCCTAGGATTCAGGTCGAGCTAAGTCCTATAGCAGTTCATTCAAGAAAGGATGGGTGTTTACCGCAGGGCCAGCGCTGCCAGCGGCATCCGCGCTGCCGACTTTTTGCCTTGATACTTGCCGCGGATTTCCACGAGTTTTTCCAGTTCGCGTCGGCCGAGCGGCTGACGGCACCCTAGTAGGTGCGTGACCAGTGCAATCTGGGCGAAGTGCTCGACCGTTTCCATCTTCATGTACGCAGAGTCCAAATCCGGCCCGTACGTCACCACGCCATGATTCGACATGAGGATGGCGTCATATTCGGCCACCAGCGGTTCAAGCGCCTCGGCCAGTTCCGGCGTGCCCGGGGTGCCATACTTAGCCAGCGGGATCGACCCCAGCCCAATCACAACTTCGCACACCAGTGGATCTTCAAGCGCCATTCCCGCCGCGGCAAAGCCCGTTGCCGTCGGGGGATGCGCATGCACAATCCCGCGGACATCCGGGCGCTGTCGGTAAATCAGCAAATGCATGCCGATTTCGCTCGAAACGTTTCGCTTCCCGGCCAGCCGCCGCCCGTCCATGTCCACAATGACGAGGTCGGAGGGCTTCATCATCCCCTTGGACATCGCGGTCGGCGTGACCAGAATGCGGTCTTCATCGAGCCGCACCGACAAGTTGCCATCCATCGCGGCCACATAGCCGCGCTGGTGCATGGTCTTACCGTAAAACACGATTTCTTGCCTGGATAAGCGTTCGCTGGCCATTGGCGCGCAAAAACAACGTAAAGAATTGACCGCAAAAGGTTAACCTACTCTACGGTTCAGCACAATCGTTAATTTATTGAGATGAGAAAATAAATCGTCCTCCGAGTGCCCGTCGGCTTGTCTGCATCGATTGCCAGCCGCGAATAACTCGATGGACCGCGAAACTATAATCAACTACCGTGCTCGTTTCTGATTTCGATTTCCATCTCCCCGAAGAATTAATCGCCCAGGAGCCGCTGGCGGAACGTTCTGCCTCGCGGATGTTGCGCCTGAACTGCGTTTCCGGGGCTTGGCAAGACCGCCTGTTCTGCAATTTGCCTGAAGTTTTGCGTCCCGATGACCTGTTGGTCTTCAATAACACCCGCGTCTTTCCCGCACGTTTGTATGCGCGGAGAGCGGCCGGTGATGTCAAAATCGAAGTCTTGCTCACCCGGCAGCTCTCACCCGATCCCAATGAATGGGAGTGTCTCGTGCGCCCGGGGAGAAAAGTCGGTATCGGTGAGCGGCTATATTTTGGGGATCGTGGGTTGGAAGCCGCAGTGGTCGCCCGGGGTGATTTTGGCGAAAGGCAAGTCCGCTTTGCCCCGTTTGCCGATTTCTTCGCCGAATTAGAAAACCTCGGGCACGTTCCGCTGCCACCTTACATCGCCCGCGAAGATAGAGCGGAAGACCGCGAGCGCTACCAGACCGTCTTCGCTCGTGAGCGCGGGTCGGTCGCCGCCCCGACAGCCGGTTTGCACTTCACGCCGCAGATTCTGGAAGCGATCCACGCCCGTGGGATTGAAACCGCTGCGCTTACTTTGCACGTTGGACTTGGCACCTTTCAGCCGATAAGAGTCGATCGTGTTGAAGATCACAAACTGCATCGCGAGCATTATGTGATTTCCGAAGCTACTGCCAACACCATCAACCGAGCTAGCCAAGAACATCGTCGCATCGTTGCCGTCGGCACCACCACCGTTCGCACTTTGGAGTATGTCGCATCGCAATCACATGAAATCCACCCCGGCTCAGGCGAAGCGGACATATTCATCTATCCTGGATACAGATTTCGCATAGTTAATGCCATGCTTACCAACTTTCATCTGCCACAATCGAGCCTGTTGATGCTGGTGTGCGCTTTCGCGGGCAAAGAGAGTGTCCTAAACGCATACCGCCACGCCGTCGAATCAAAATACCGTTTCTACTCCTACGGAGATTGCATGTTCGTGGAGTAAATCGCGCAGGGGGGCCTAAACCCCATACCCGCGCCTCGGCGCCTGAGCGCCGCGGGTGGGGCAGGAGTATCCTTAACATGAAGGCATACCCATAGCCGCTTTCAAGATGACGATCTCCGTTCTCCAGCTCGGTACCATCGATTACGCCACCGGCCTTCGCCTGCAGGAGCGCTTGGTTTCTCTAAGAAAAGAAGGCCGCATCAGCGATGTCTTGCTTCTTCTCGAACACACGCCCGTCATCACGCTGGGACGCAATGCCAAAGCCGCAAACTTAATTGCTTCACCCGAATTACTGACTCAGCGTGGCGTTGAAGTCTTCGAGACCAATCGCGGCGGCGACGTGACCTTTCACGGCCCGGGTCAAGTCGTCGGTTATCCCATCTTCGATCTCCGGGGGTTTCCCTCAAGTTCGGCGAAACGCCCGACCATGGGCGTCATCGAATATGTCCGCGACTTGGAAGAAGTTCTGATTCGCACCTGCGCCGATTTTGGAATCCCCACCAAACGCATCCCTGGGCTGACCGGAGTTTGGACAGACCCGCAAGCTGGCAACAACCATGTGGGGACGGCCGCCCTCGGCTGTCCGGTCGAGCAAAGCTCGACAGAAAAACACGAAGCTAAAATCGCCGCCCTCGGCGTCCACATCTCCCGCGCCGTCACTTCCCACGGATTCGCCCTCAACGTCAACACCAACCTCACCTTCTTCGATCTCATCGTTCCCTGCGGTATCACCAACAAGCCCGTGACTTCCATGCACAAAGAACTCGCCCGACAACTCGATCTGAACTCCGTCGCCGAATCTCTCTCCCGCAACATGGGACGCGTCTTCTCCAGCCAGATGCTCTGGGTTGAAACCCTGGACGATCTTTTGGGTTGCAAAGTCGGCTTGCCCATGCGAGTACCGGAAGAGTTGCGACAAATCCACAAGCGCACCGACGATCCAGCTTTGGCTTGACGTGCCCTAGCCCAACCCCGCCCTCTCGCGGTAGCATTTAAAGCTGGTCTTATATAAGTTTCCCGAGTTGCGAATCATGGCAATCAAAAAGAAATCTGGCAACAAAGCATCATCGAACGGACACAAGCCCGCGAGCAAAGCCTCCACTAACGGCAATCGAAATTCTAGCCTTCGCCAATACGAAATCCCTGATTATCGCCTCGAACATCCGAACTTCTCTGTGCACCAGGTACGGAACGGTGACGAAGTTCGTTACGAAGTCACCGGCGATCTCGATACACCGGTGCCGCCGATTCGCGATTCCAAATATCTCGATAAGAAGCAGTGCATCGAGATTTACCGCTACATGCTGCTCAACCGCCGCATGGAGACCGTTCTCGAAAATCTCTATAAGCAGGGCAAAGTCGTCGGGGGAGTTTATTTTGGCCTCGGCCAGGAAGCCTGCTCCTGCGCCTCCGCCTACGCGCTCGACAAAGATGATTGGTTCGCGCCCATGATTCGCAATCAGGGATCGCTCTTGGTCCGTGGCTTTCGCGCCAGCGACACCATGATGCAGTACATGGCCAAGGCCGGATCGCCCACGAAAGGCCGCGATGGCACTTCGCACTTCGGTGACATCGAAAAACGCAATATGGTTTCGCCGATTTCCATGCTCGGCGATTTAATTCCTGTCATGTCAGGCGTCGCGCTGGGCGCGCGACTGCAAGGACGCGACGTCGCCGTGCTGACATACATCGGCGATGGCGGCCAGTCCACCGGAGTGACTTACGAAGGCATCAACTTTGCCGCCGTGCAAAATCTCGGCCTCGTATTGATTGTCGAAAGCAACGAGTGGGCCTACTCCACGCCATCGGAGATGCAGTTCAAATGCACGGATCTCGCCGAACGCGCCATTGGATACGGCATTCCCGGCATCATCGTGGATGGCACCGACGCCTGCCAGGTTTATGACGCTACGCGTGAAGCAGTCGAGCGTGCCCATCGCGGCGAAGGCGCGACCATGATTGAAGCAAAAATGATGCGGATGAAGGGCCACGCCATCCACGACGCTGCGACGTATGTCCCGAAGCCGCTGTTTGATTTTTGGAAGCGACGCGATCCCATCGCGCGTTTCGAGAATTATTTAGTCCGCGAGAAAAAATGGCTGAGTGCGAAAGAGAATGCTGACCTAATCGCCGAAGTCGAAAAGATCATCGAAGCCGAACGTGAGATCGCCGTCAATTCGCCGATGCCAACGCCGGAGTCCGCGCTGGGTGGCGTTTATTGCGAAGACGGATGCCACGCCATCAAACCGAAATATGGCATGCCGAAAGTGCGTAAAGGGTCAGGCAGCTTCAAACAAACTGAAGCGGCCGTGCATTTGAAGTAATAAGTTTCTAAATTTGCGTTCATCAGTGTAATCAGCGGTTCAGAGAATTTCATATGGCACAACTTACTTATCTCGAAGCGATCCGCCAGGGAATATGGGAAGAAATGGAACGCGATCCAACCGTTTTCTGCCTCGGCGAAGACATCGGCATTTATGGCGGCGCTTTCAAGGTCACCGATGGTTTCATTGACCGCTTCGGCGCCGAGCGCGTGATTGACACGCCTATCGCCGAGTCCGCTATTGTGGGTGCAGCTTTCGGCGCGTCGCTCACCGGCATGCGCCCTGTCGCTGAATTTCAATTCATGGACTTCATTCCCTGCGCCATGAATCAAATTTCCAACATGGTGGCCAAGACGCACTATCTTTGGGGCGCGCCTGCCCCGCTCGTGCTCCGTGGCCCCAGCGGCGGATACGTCCACGGTGGGCCGTTCCATTCGCAGAATCCTGAGATGTGGTTCGTGCACAATCCGGGACTCAAAGTCATTTGCCCCGCGACACCCTACGACGCCAAAGGTCTTATCAAAGCCGCCATTCGCGACAATAATCCCTGCATTTTCTTCGAGCACAAATATCTTTACCGCCGCATCAAAGGCGAAGTTCCCGCCGAGGATTACGTCGTGCCCATTGGCAAGGCGAACATCGTCCGCGAAGGCCATGACCTGAGCATCATTACTTACGCAGCGATGGTACACTCCGCATTGGAAGCCGCGGAAACATTAAGCAACGACGGCATCGATGTCGAGATCCTCGACCTGCGCACGGTTTCGCCACTCGATCGCGACGCCATCGCTGCCACCGTTCACAAAACAAACAAAGTCATCATTCTGCACGAGCACTCGCGCACCGGAGGGCTCGCCGGGGAAATCGCCGCCATCATCAACGAAGAAGCCTTCGATGCCCTCGACGGCCCCATCGTCCGCATCACCGGCCTCGATTCTGCCGTTCCCTTTTCGCCTCCGCAGGAAGAATTTTTTCTTCCCAAGGTCAACGAAATCGTCGCCGAAGCGCGTAAGCTAAAGGCGTACTAACCAAAGCTCATGCGCAATTTCATGTTCGGCATCGTAATCGTCGTTCTCGTCGTCATACTCGGCGGCCTCGCCGCCATGAACTTCGGCTGGTTCCCCACTCGCGCGGACGCCACTCCGCCCTATTGGGAAACCCGCATCGCCATGAGCGCGTTTGACGCCTCGATGGAGCGCCATGCCCCGCGCATTGCCAATCCCGTCCCGCCGACCGATGAAAACCTCATCGAAGGCATGAAGATCTACACCATGAATTGTGCCGTTTGCCACGGCACCCTCGATCTCAAGGCCAGCCCACTCGAACATTCTCTCTACCCGCCGCCGCCGCAATTGATCCTCATGCCGCCTGACGATCCTGAGTGGCATATCTATTACTGCGTTCGCACCGGCGTCCGCTACTCCGGCATGCCCGCCTGGAATAAGACCCTCAGCGACGACGAAATGTGGAAGGTCACCGCCTTCCTCGCGCGTCTTGAGAAACTCCCTCCCAATGTCCAGGATTACTGGAAGAAAGCCTTCGGCGTCGGCCCGCTGCCCGCCGGCGCAAGCGATGATCACGGCTCCATGCAAATGAAATCCGACAAAGCCAAGCCATCGGACAAGCCCTAACCACATCGTCATTCCGATCGTTCATCGTGATAGCGAGAACATGCAAGGAATCTGCTTTTTCCCCGCCTGCTACCTGCGTGCAGGCGCGCCTGAGCAGCCTCTTATATAATAAAAAGTTGCGTTTCATACGACATTCTTACTGATTATTGCGGAAGGGAATTATGCCGACTGATATCGTCATGCCCCAAATGGGTGAGTCAATCGTTGAGGGCACAATCACCAAATGGCTCAAGAAGCCCGGCGACAAGGTCCAGCGCGACGAGCCTCTCTTTGAAATCTCCACCGACAAAGTGGACGCTGAAATCCCCGCGCCCGCGTCCGGTGTCTTGCAGGAAATCAAGGTCGCCGAAGGTACGACGGTTCAAGTAAATGCCATCGTCGGCACCATCGCCGCCGACGGCGAAGCCGCCCCCGCGAAGTCTGCGCCCGCTCCGGCTCCGCCGCCCAAGGCCGCGCCAGCGGCTCCGCCGAAAGTCGAAGCGCCCGCTCCCGTCGCCGCTGCTCCAGTTCAAGACGAATCACAGGAGGATGACGGCCATGCCCGCTCCTCACCGCTCGTCCGCAAAATCGCCCGCGAGCACAACGTCGATCTCTCGCAAATCTCCGGCACCGGACTCGGCGGCCGCATCACCAAACAGGACATCCAGGCTTTTATCGACCGTCCAGCATCAGCGCCGGCCGCCGCGCCAAGCTACTCCGCACGCGCCGCGCAATCCGCACCATCGCGCCCTTCTGCTCCCGCCGTTTCCATTCCAGCGCCCGCGCCTTATCCCGGCGATCTCGTGCCTATGACCAATATGCGCAAGATCATCGCCCAGCGCATGATTGAATCGCGCCGCACCAGCGCCCACGTTCACTGCATGTATGAAGTGGACTTCACTCGCATCGTCAATCTCCGCAACAAGCACAAAAACGGATTCGAGCAGCGCCACGGCGTTCGCCTCACCTTTATGCCGTTCTTCGTGCGCGCCGCCATCATCGCCTTGCAACAATTCCCCATCATCAATGCTTCCACCGAAGGCGACAACATTCGCTATCACCGCTACATCAATGTCGGCATCGCCGTCGCGCTCGATTGGGGATTGATCGTTCCCGTCCTCAAAAACGCCGGCGACCTCAACTTCCTCGGATTGCAGCGCGGCATCACCGATCTCGGCGAGCGTGCCCGCTCCAAGAAACTCAAGCCCGAAGACGTCGAGGGCTCAACCTTCACCGTCACCAATCCCGGCCAGTTCGGCGCAGTCTTCGGATTGCCCATCATCAATCAGCCCAACTCGGCCATCATGGGCGTTGGCGGAATCACCAAACAGCCGATGGTTCTTACCGACAAAGACGGCAATGACTCCATCGCCATTCGCAGCGTGGTGCACATGACGCTCGGCTATGACCATCGCCTGATTGATGGCGCTGTCGCCGATCAGTTCATGGCGCTGGTGAAAAAGACGTTGGAAACTTACAGCGAAGAAATCGGCTAGAAAAACTCACGTAGGGGCAGGTGTCCTCAGCTGCCCGGTCGAGAATATCCATTAACAAATTTGTCATTCCGAAGCCCTGCGTTCTGACCAGCAGGGCGAGGAACCCTGCGCGCAGCTGCGACACACTAGCCCCGCCTTGCCGCTACTTCGGCCAGTGCCCATGCCAAGAAATCCCCGCACTGATCGCAATCGTAATCGCGGCATTCACCAGCCGGTCATACACACTCCGCCGGATGTCATGCCGCTCCAGCATATCGATCCGTTCCTCAGCTTCTTTCATGCGCCCCGGTTGATTGCTGCCGATGAGCATATCCATCTGCGTCTCCAGCCGGGCCAGCTTTTCCAGCACCTCCCGCTGGAAATCGCAGTCGGAAACACGCATCACCAACTGCTTCGGAACGCTCGCGTCATTCATAGCCAACCCTCATCTTCTCTGAACATGTGTCATTTCGAGCGAAGCGGAATCGCCGCAGGCGGCGATTCCACACTCTCGAGAAACCCGCTTTTGTAATCACCCTCACTAATCGTTACTCCGCGTACTCGGCGGTGAATTGTGCTTTTACATTGTTGCCGTTAACGGATTTCCGCTCTGCCAGTCAATTCCATTGCCCGTGCATTGCATCGAGATGTTTAAATTCTTTAACCAGCCCACGGCCGCATTCGTTGCAAACGGTCCCGGCGCATACACCACTGGATTGCAAGTGGTCGCATTGCAGAGCACTCCTGAACTGCCGGAGCCCTGTCCCAGCGTCGTGTCCAGTCCATCGAGTAGAAATGCCTGATCGTTGTCTACTTGCACATAGCTGCTGAAAGTTCCATTCGTGATGCCGATGCGAGTTGAAACATTGAAAATGCGTGTTTTCTGCGCGTTGTCTTCGATGAAGGGATATTGCCCATTCGCTACCATCGGCCGGCCCCGCGGGCTGACGAGTGTGATGTCCTGGTATCCATTCGAATTGGAAATATCGCCGACGATCAGGCAGCTCGCCGCCGCGTAGCAATTCACAATCGATCCGCCGAAATCTACCGTCATGTCTGAAGATCGAATCGAAACCGGCGCATACGCATTGAACTCACCCGGCGGCACAATCACTTTGCCCGCCTGCGAAGTCCCCGGAGGATTTTGCGGAATGTATCTCGCCGCAATCAACGCTTCCTGCAATCCCTGCGATGCGCTCGTGACCGTGTATCCGGACGCATGCGCGTTGGCAGTCGTGAATTGCAGGGTCCCCGGATTGTCATCTCCCGCGCATGTTCCACCCGTCACCAGCACAGCTTCCGGCGTCCCTGTTCCTGCGACGTAGACGTAATAAGCCGGCTCCGTTCCCGTCACGCCCGCGGGACAGGCGGGCAAATTCACCGTCACCGCGCCCGGAGTTCCCAAATTTCCTGACGGCGTTTGCGTCCACGCATAATCGGTCGCGTACTTCACCGCCTGCATGCCCGCGCTTACTCCACCGCCCGCCTCTGGCGCATACTGCCCCGTCGAAGAGGAATACGTCAGCACCTGATTGTTGGTTGGATTCGTGCTCGCCACCGGCGTGCCTTGAATTGAAACCGCGTTGCTGCTTGTGCCGCACGCGCCCCAACTCGAATTTCCGTGCAGGCAAACGCTGCTGCCCGCCGATCCACTCGCCAGTTCACCCGTGGGCACCGTGCCGCTCACGAGATCTGCTTTTGAACTTATGCCTGTGTCCACGTATTGCTTGGTCGCCGCCTGGTTCGGCGCGGTGGGCGCTCCGGGCAACGTAAGCGGGCCGGTCATCGTATCGCCCGCCTTGCTGACATAATTTCCCGCGCCCGCATTCTCCACGGAGTTGTCCACGTAAGCTTTGTTCGCTGCGTCCGTCGTATTCACGGGCGTTGGCATAGCTGGCGAAACTGAAAACTGCTTTGCGCCCGTGATCACCTCCGCGTCACTCAAGTGAACCACGGCATTGTCATTGGCTTTCGCTGCCAGCGCGCCATTTACGTAGGACTCAGTCGCAAATTGCTGTGTGGAAGTGTTTTGGCCCAATTGCGTTCGCACCTGCGCCAGCGTCTCCGGCGAAGTCGTGCCCACCATCCAGAACTCAGTCTTGTTTGTGCCGTCATCGAGTTGATACACGACAGAATAGACAGTATTGCCGGGCGTCGCGCCCACATTCGGCGCGAGTTGGACATCCAATGCGCCCGCGGTTCCCAGCGTCACCGTGTTCTCACCCGCGGCAACTGCCTGTCCGGCGGCCGTGCTGAAGGCGGGCCACGTGATCACCAGCGTTCCCTGAGCTGGCGTTCCGTCGGCGCGATAAACCGTATCTTGAATCGTGGTCAACGCGGGTCCGCTCTGTGCTTGCGCCTCGAATACACAACTAGCCGCGAAAATCAGCGCCCAATAAAAAAGCCGCCCGTTAAGGCGGCGTGCGTCCTGCATAACTTCCTCCGTATTGAAAACGTAACGCCGGCGTCCCGCCGGCAAAATCATTAGTCGTTAGTCGTTGGTGTCATCGGCTCCAGATTCGCCGGTCACTCCTGGGGCAGAGGTCGCTCTTCAAGTACCCTCGTACGCTCTCCAGATAAACTTCCGGGAACTCGGCAACGGGGCGGCTACTCTCGATAAGCTGCACCGCATCAAATAATTCCGTGCCCTGCGCGCAAAGCAGAGCCAGCGCCATCATGGGAGCGCGATGCACGCCCGCCGCGCAGTGGATATACAACTTGCTGCCTTCCTCGCGCAACGCGCTGGTCGCAAACTCAACGCCCCGCGAAAACAGCTCCGGCGCCTTGGGCAGAAAATCGTCTTCAGTCGCATTCCACAGCAGATCGACGCCGCAAGCTACGGCCAGCGGGGTGTCGTCAAACTCAGCCTGCATGTTGATGACGTGGGTCACGCCCATCCGCGCCAGCTCTGCCATGTTGTCCATCCGCCAGATCGCTCCACCGAACGCAATGCGCTCGGTCAGCCAGGTCATGTCCATGAACGAGTTTCCGCCCTCGGCGCGCCGGGTCGCGCGCATCTTGCTTTGCCATCGCGCAGTCAAAAGCCCGCCAAACGTGTTCCGGCGGCCATGCTCTCTACGCCCTCTCATTCTACGGGAAGGCCGGCGATGGTCCCCACCTCGGAAGTGTCGTCTCGATTCGCACCGCCAGAAGATGCGCTTGACGCGGCTTCTGCATTGCCCTGGACTGCCGTTTCGGGGAAGCCCAGACGCCGCAAAAGCGTCTCCACGAGGGAGTCGTCCAACGGCCCTTCTTCTTCGCCCGCCGCGGGATAAAGCCCAATCAACTCAAAGAGATACTTCATCGGCGTGTGCTGGCCCTTGTGGACTTCCGCGATCACGTCATTGACCATTTCCACCGCGTCGCCCGCGACCATGTTCGAAATCTTCTGGCGCAGGGAATTTAGATCTGCAGGCTTCTTCCCGGAACGGGCCGCCGGACGCGGCTTTCCCTTGCCCGGCGCTTTGCCCGCACTCGCATTCGGCTTGGTTTTGCTTTTGCTCATGATCGGCTCAAACCCGTTGTGCTTCAATCACATGCTGCTAATAAAAATGGCAAGGAAGCGCTTTCGGGACTCCCCGGAAGGCTCCTTGCCATCGCATGTCACGGGAAAACAAAAAGGCGCGCCTTGTGAGCGCGCCTGATTTGTACTTACAAATACATCATACCACATTCGAGGGGGTAAACCGGACACGCTTTCCAAATTTATTTTTCCCATGTTACCAACCACTTACGTCAAAATCCTCGGTCCAGCCCTCTTGACAGGGTTTTCCACAGGGAGAATTTCCACAGGATGTTCGTCCGTCACAAGGCCCTGTTTTCGGCGCTTCAGCCTCATCGCCGCTGCCATCCTCGATTTCGAGCTTATCAAGCAGACCGCCGGCAAGAAACATTTCGCTGATCATGTCCACGACTTCGAAGAAACGGCGCTGGATGGTTCGTTCGGTGCAGCCCATCGAGTCGCCGGCCTCACGACGGGTGGATTCCCCGAACACCAGGGTGGCAATAAGATGGCGGTCGAATTCGCATAGCCGGTCGAGCATGCGCTCCACGTCGTGAACGAAGATGACTAGATCTTCGAAAGTGCACGAAGTGTAAGACGTCACGCGGGTGCGGAAGAATTCACGCCCCAGCAGTGAAGGTAAACGGCCCACCTCGATGGAAAGACGCATATAGCGGCGCAACATGCCGAGCGTCCGGGGACGATAAAGCCAGAGGTTCGGGTCATCGGGATTGTAGGGGTCAAGCGGAATTCGTGGCGCGGCGTCAGCCTCAGGAGAAGCCGGGGCGAGCGCGCCAAAAGCGGAGAGATCTCCCGCTTCAGAATTGGCGGCGAGCCACGTGCTCAAAGCAGAGGGGTCTTGCGGGGTGTTCTGTGGCGTGATCATGCGGCGCCGCCCGCGCCGAATGCGCGCGTCCAGGCAGCGGCGTCTCCGTGTGCGGCATCTTTTTGAACGGTCTCACGCAATTCCTCGCGGCATGATCTGGCGCTATGTTCTGCACTATGTTCTGCGCCAGGGATGCGGGCTTTGTTCTTGTGGCGGGTTGGCGGCGCCATCGGCTGCATGGCGATGACGCAGCGCGGACAATAAACATCAGGGCTGGCCGCAGGGCGCAACCACAAGCCGCCGCAGCGCTCGCAGTATTTCAATTCGAGACAAATGACCTTCTGCTGCTCATGAGTTTTCAATGTAACCTCCATGCATTTTCATCAGGCCGACATTTTGCCGGCAAAACAAAACGGGCCCTGCGCCGAAGGTTCGGCTCAGGGCCCGTTTCTCTTACGGAGTGCCTGCCTTAGCTATTTAATTTCGCGCCGCGCGACCGCGCGAGTTCCCTTACCGCGCGCTCACGGCTCACAACGAGCCGTGGCGAAAGTAGCCCTCTTCGTATCCCGACTTTAAGACACGGCCATTTTGTATGACGACGCTGAGCTTGCCAGTAAAGTGAAGCACGCCGAGCAAGCGCTCAGTGGAGGAGGAAAGAACTTCCAAATCACGGACCTTGCGGCGAAACTCCGCGAAGGCTGCGTCTTCCGGATCAACGTGCGCATTGTTTTCCATGGTGTCCTGCTTCCCGGGGGAGAAAAAAGTGGGATGCAATGTGAAGGCCATCCTACGCTTTCATTTTTTTTCACGTCAAGACATTATTGCTGCGGGATGTATTTTTAATTCGTAGATTAGCCAAAAGCTAATAAATTCCAGTGCTATACTCCGCGAAATGAAACTCCTAGCATTGCAGGAAAATCTGCGGCAGGTCTTGCAGGAGCGCATTGGGGCGGGTGAATTGACGGGGTTGCGCCTGGCAGAACTGACGGGATTTCGGCAGGCCCACATCTCAAACTTCCTCAACCGCAAACGCGGCCTGAGCCTGGAAGGCATGGACAAGCTGCTGCAGGCCCTCAAGCTGACGGCGCTTGATCTTGTTGACGGGGAAGAAATTAAGGCACGGTGGCGGCGCACTTCAGGCGCCCAGAGCGGGTTTCGGGATGTGCTGCTGGTGGCCGGTGCCGACGCATGGCAGCCGCGCATCGGCAGTCGGCAGGTGCAAGATGTTTTCCCATTTCGTGAAAGCTTTTTGCGCCGCCTGCGCCCGGCGATGGAAGGCGATCGGCGGCGGTGGGAGCGGTTTTTGCTGGTGCGCATGGAGCGGAACGCGGGCAACAGCATGGCGCCGAAAATGGGGACGGGAGCGGTGGTGCTGATTGACCGGCACTACAACTCGCTGCGGCCCTACCGCAAATACGTTCCAAACCTGTATGCCGTCCACTATCGCGGGCAATGCGCGGTGCGCTACGTGGAGCAAGTGGGCGGGCAACTGTTGTTCCGCCCGCTGAACGCCGATTATCCCATTGCGGTGGCCCGGGCGGGGAAGGCTAAGAGCAAGAGCTTCGTGATTGGGCGGGTGTGTTATGTGGCGAGCGAGGTGTAGATTCGGGCGGAAGTTTGACATATATCCATAATTCTGCAAGTATGGAAATATGAGTGTTCGACCGGCGGAGGCCACGGCCAGGATTGCGGAGTATGCCGACAAATTCTCCGCCATGGGGACGGAAGCGCGCTTGCGCATCATGCAGTTGCTGCTGACGGCGCATCCAGAGGGGTTGGTCGTCGGCGAAATCCAGGAAGAGCTCGACATCCCCAATTCGACGCTGTCGCATCATCTCGACAAATTAAAGGCAGAGGACCTGGTACGCGTCCAGCGCCAGAGCACCTTCCTGCGCTACACGGCGAATACCGAAGCCCTTGGCGAGTTACTGCAATTTCTCTATGCCGAGTGCTGCACGCGGAACAAAGCGGTCAGGCCGGAGCAGATTGTTCGGCTTTGCAAATAGGAGCGACCATGAGCGCGGACATCAAAGAAGTCGTCAAAGAAAAATATGGGCAGGCGGCGTTGCGGGTGAAGAGCGGCGGGAGTTCCTGTTGCGGAGCGACGGCGGCCAGCACGAGCGGCTGCTGCGACCCCATCACGTCGAATCTTTATGATGCGGCGCAAGCCGGGCAGATTCCGGAAGAGGCGCTGCTGGCTTCGCTGGGATGCGGCAATCCCACGGCGCTGGCGCAATTGCATCCCGGAGAAGTTGTGCTTGATCTGGGCTCGGGCGGCGGAATTGATGTACTGCTCTCGGCGAAGCGGGTGGGGCCGGCAGGCAAGGTCTACGGCCTCGACATGACCGATGAGATGTTGACGCTGGCCAATGAGAACAAGCGCAAAGCGGGCGTGGAGAATGTGGCGTTCCTTAAGGGCGAGATTGAAAACATACCGCTGCCTGACAATTCGGTGGACGTGGTGATTTCGAATTGCGTGATTAATCTTTCTGCATATAAAGACAAAGTGCTGCGGGAAGCGTTTCGCGTGCTCAAGCCGGGCGGGCGGTTTGCCGTGTCCGATGTGGTGACGCGGGGCGCGATGCTGCCTGAAATCCGCGCCAGCGTACTTTTGTGGGTGGGGTGCGTAGCGGGCGCGCTCGAGGAAAACGAATATCGCAGCAAGCTGCAAGCGGTGGGTTTTGAGCGGATTGAGATGGAGCCGACGCGCATTTACCGAGTGGAAGACGCGCGGGAATTTCTTGCCGGACAAAATATTGATGTGGACGCGATTGCGCCGCAGGTGGATGGAAAGTTCATGAGCGCGTTCGTACGAGCGGTGAAGCCGGCGACGACTGCGCAAGCCTGACCGGCTTCCTGCTGCAACTGAGAGATCCGATGAGCCAGCACTATAACGTCCTATTTTTGTGCACGGGGAACTCCGCGCGCTCGATTATGGCGGAAGCGATCATGAATCATAAGGGTGGGCCGCGCTTTACGGCCTTCAGCGCGGGAAGTCATCCCTCGGGAGCGGTCCGGCCGGAGGCGCTGGCGCAACTGGAGAATGGGCATATTGCCGTGGCGGGGCTTCGCAGCAAAAGCTGGGATGAGTTTGCGCAAGCAGGGGCGCCGAGGCTCGATTTTGTATTTACCGTGTGCGATAACGCGGCGAAAGAAGCGTGCCCGATCTGGCCGGGGCAACCGATGACGGCGCATTGGGGCGTCGCCGATCCGGCGGCGGTACAAGGCACGGACGAGGAAATTCGCCGGGCGTACCGCGATGCGTTCTTCATTCTGGAGCGGCGCATCGCCTTATTTATGAGTCTACCGCTCGCATCTCTGGACCGGCTGGCAATCAAGAGGGAAGTTGAGAGGATTGGGCGGGAATGAACTTCAGCCTGCGCTCACGTTGTGGAGGGTTGAAGTGCACTCCCTAGTGTTCCATTTCGATGCTGCTTATTCCTATCGCTCCTGTCCCCTCCGAGAAGGGGTCTATTTTGGTTTTCGTTGTAGTGAGAGTGAAATTGGCGTAGACCCCCGTGAATATCTGTCCGTGGATATAGACTGTCCCGAAGACGGTGGCTACAAGCTCCCACCGATAATACCCACCCGATACACCGCAGGAATTCGTCCCCGTGCAGGTTCCCGTGTAATTCCAAAGGGGGAAGGGTTGAAGGGTGCCGGAAAATATCTCGCCGTGTGGCCCGGTGCCGCCTGCGCCCGTGACTGTTAAGTCGCCGCCAGGCGCCAAGAGAGTTGGCTGTCCATCCACGTTGTCAATCAGGAGGGGATCCAATCCGTTGGTCGAACCAGTTTTCAAATTAAAAAACCCGTCACAATCTGCTTCGCCGGAGCAGTCGAGCGCGCCAAATTGCGACATGAAGACTAGTGGAGATAGCGCCCGCAGATAATACCCAGTTTGGCCAGCCTCCGAAATTATGGCGCCGCCGGCGGTGCGAACCTGCCCGTACATCGCCCTCGGCGCCAGCATGGTCAACGCAAGAATGGCCAGGAAGTGCAGTGTCTTGAGGTTTCTCTTGAGTCTTCTCATGGGGGGATCCTCCTATGCGCGAGCCAGGAAAATCAGTTCCGCGGGACGGAGGGGAACTGGTATATCCAAAAAGAGTGGGATGATGTTATTCGGCGGCGCGAGGCCTGTCAACCCGCCCGTTAAACATGTGGAAGGAACACGTCGATGATCACGCTCGAACCGGTCACGGTAGAAACGGCCTTGATTTTCAAAGAAGCTCGGCTGCGCGCGTTGAGGGATTCTCCGACCGCGTTCGGTTCGACTTATGTGCGGGAATCGCAACTAACCGATGCCGAATGGATGGAGCGCGCCTGGCAATCCGATGGCGTGAAGCGGGTGATGTATATGGCGGTCGAAGATGGGGCAGTGTGCGGAATAGCGGGGGCGATGCGCGACGAGGTCGATGGGAGCAGAGCCGTGCTCATATCCATGTGGACCGCGCCCACGCATCGCAAGCGGGGCGTGGGAAGAATGCTGGTGGAGCAAGTGATCTCATGGGCGAGTTCGCGAGGCGTGAGAGTGCTCACGCTGATGGTGACGTCGGTGAATCCCACGGCGATGAAATTCTATGAGCAGTTGGGATTTGTGCGAAACGGAAGAACGGAGCCGTATCCGAATGATACGGCGGTGATTGAGTATGAGATGGCGCGAGAGATAGATTGACGTGCTTGTGCCCACCCTTTCGCAGAAAACGCCGAAATGGTGGGGCACCCGTTTTCGCCAACTCCCATTAGATAAAATCCTGCTTATTGAATTAGCGCGGGGATTTCGGGCTGTGCGATTCGAGCGGGGCGTTCGCGAATTTCCTGAATGGGCGAAGTGAGGATGGGCGTCGAGTACAAAGGATGGTAAAACTCGAGGTGCATGCCGCGGCCGACGTAGCGGCGGCGAAGCATGGTTCCTCCCCAGGTCGAACCGGTGATGCAGACGAGAACGGGCTCGGGACAAAACTCGGGATGGCCGGAAAGCAGGGCCAAATTTTCATCCACCAGGACGGCGGTGTAGCAGTGATTTCGCGTTTGAATCTCGAGCACAGTGGCGGGGGGAAGGTCTTCGAGGAAAACGCCGCCTTCCACCTCTGACTGAATGATATGGCGGTTGACCTCGTCGCTAAGGTTCGGGTGAGGCGCGAACAATGAGGTCAGCTGGTCCAAAGCGTGCGTACCTTCCGTAGCATTATACCCATCGTCCAGAATTTAGACGCTGATTATCAGCAGGGGTTGGCCCGAAGACTGGTGCCTACAGTAACCCACGGAAGACATACAGTTCCGACAAACTGACTTAGGTGGGCGCCCTCGTGCGCCCCGAGTGCGTTTGCCAATCTGCAAATCATTGCCTGTCGGATGATAGAATCCACGCCGTGGCTTCGCCCAGCCAACCTGTCCCGGCCTCTCACCGTATTGATTCCATTGATATTTTCCGCGGGATAACGGTTCTCATCATGATTTTTGTGGACAACCTCGGCTTCGTGCAAGGGCTACCGTGGTGGACGGAGCACATGCCGCGTGAGGCCAACGGCATGACCTATGTGGACATGGTTTTTCCGGCGTTTTTGTTTCTCATGGGGATGTCGCTGCCCTTAGACATCAGTTCGCAGAGGGCCCGAGGCGCCGCAAAAAGCAAAATATGGGCACGCGTTGTTCTGCGGTCGTTCATTCTGGTGGCGCTGGGGCTTTTCGTCGCCAATGCTCCCCAAGTTGACGCAGGGAACACAGGGATTGCTTCGGAGTGGTGGGTGGGGTTGGGTTTCATTGGGATTGGGCTCGTGCTCAGCAAATTTCCGGCACGAAATCGGCATCCGAAGATCTCCGCAGTTTTAACGTATGCCGGAGTTGCTTTGTTTGTCGTGCTGGCCATAATTTTCCGGCGTGTCCCTCTCGAGGGCCACGTTGCATGGCTGGATTTTTCCGATTGGGAAATCCTCGGGTTGCTGGGATGGGCGTATCTTGCCGTCGCGACGATTTACATCCTCTTCGAGACGAAGGTCGCTGTGCTGTTTTCTGCTTTTGCCGCATTCGTCGCGGTGAATGCTTTCTCGGTTGCGGGAAAGCTGAGTTGGTTAAATCTATTGCCGTCTTGTGCAAAACCATTTGAGGCGGGTTTGACTTCCATCACCATGGCCGGGTTGCTGGCGACGTTGCTCATTGTGAGGAATGAAATCGCCCCGACATCGAGGAGCAAGGTCGCGTGGGCCATGACCAGCGCGGCTATTTTATTTGCAGCGGGGTGGTTGCTGCGCCCTCTGGGCATTTCGAAGATTCGGGACACACCGACGTGGTGCCTTTACTGCATCGCGGCGAACTTACTCATTGTTCTGTTGCTCTATTGGATTGCCGATATCAAACACTGGTCGGGCTGGGCAAGCGTTACGGGGCCGGTGGGACGGAATCCGCTGCTCTCGTATTTTCTGCCCTATGTCGCCTATCTTTCTCCCAAGCTGGACTGGCTGACCGCCGATGGCACAGCCGGGTGGGCAGGAGTCGCGAAGTCTCTTTTTTTTGCGGGCATGATCTGGGGAGCGGTCGCGTTGTTGGATCGCACTCGCATCGGGCTGCGGGTGTAGGGACGGGCGTCAGTGATTGAGTAAGACTTTGCCCAGGGCAGGCTCTCGTCCGCCCGGAATGGGTTCCATGACGAAACGTCCGGGGCTACGCACCTTCGTCCGATGCGCGCGCAATTTGCTATCATCGAATTTCATTTCATTGGAGGAAGGCATCATGGCAGAAGAGACGCAGGGAACGGGCGCGGGATACCGCCGCAATGAAGATATTGCGCTGGATTTGATGAAGTTTGTCGCCATGACCACCGGCTATGGACGGACGACATCCACCGGCGTGGGATTTCAGGGTACCGGCTCAGCCGCCAAGCCGGAAGACTACGCCGCGCATTTGCTGGAACTTTACGGCAAGTGCCTGCAAGCGGTGGGGAAGAAGTAGGTCTTGGGCGGAGGAGACGTAACGCCCCTACGTGAATTGTTAGCCCCTGGCCCGTAGCAAAACGAACGCCCCCGCGACCAGCGAGGGCGTGGCGGATAGACATCGAAGTTTAGTGCCGCTTCTTTTTAGCGGTTTTTTTGGCCTTCTTCTTTGCTTTCTTCAGGGCGGTCTTCTTCACGGGCTTCCTGGCTGCTTTTTTGGCTTTCTTTTTTGCCGGTTTTTTGGCGACCTTCTTTTTGGCAGGTTTCTTTGCGGCCGGTTTCTTTTTAGCGACTTTCTTGGCAGCCTTCTTCTTAGCTGGCGCTGGTTTGGCAGCGGCAGGCCGTGGGGCTGGCGGTGGAGGGGTCATTCTGGGCGGAGGCAGGGGCTGCTCATCCTCTTCGTCTTCTTCTTCGATGGCTACCGAAATTACTTCGGGTTCCTCTTCTTCCTCTTCCTCGAAGTCCTCTTCCAGCGCGTCGCCGTAAGCGCCGCCGTCGCTGAACTCGTCGTCTTCATCGCGCAGATAGAAGGTTCTTTCGAAATTCATTGCTCCTCCTGAACAGCTGACTGGAATTTGAACAAATAGGGCTGAGTTTTAAATCGTATGACTCTCCGGCGCGCGATTATAGCACGCAGTACCGGACGCACGTCCGAGGAACCTGAGCCCCGGAACTCGAGTCCGATGGATTGGTTCTAACCCTTCGACGCGGGGTAAGTCAATCGGTAAATGGAACGAAGGGCTGAGGCGAGGGAACCCGAGTGTTCGGGGAGCATTACTAGCGCATGTCGCGAAGGATCAGAATCATGCCGGGGCGAAGGACGGCGAGGTTTCCATTGTCGTGCTGAATCGCCTTGACCGTAGTGTGATTGCTGCTGGCAATGGAGGTCAGAGTCTCTCCTTGTTGGACGCGATGCCGCACGACGGTATTCGCGGTATGCAGCTTCTTGCTCGAGTGCTTGCGCGGAGACGAAAGGGACGCGGATTCGACGGCATTGGGATTTGGCACCACCGGCAGATGCACGTAGAGAACATGCCGCTTGCCTAAGCTGTCGCCTTTCAAGTGGTTCCAGCGCCGAACCATGGCCGGGGAAACACCGAAGTTGTCGGCGACCTTCTCAACCGTGTCTCCGCGGCGGATCTTATAGACCGTGAGGTGCTTGGCGTAAGCCTGGGTCGAGTCAGAGAGGCGGCGGCCGGGCTCCACGGGAATGATGAGCTTATTGCCGGCGACGAGATCTTCTTTGTCGAGCGGTGAGCCTTCATCGTCGAAGTGGTTGGTCTGCGCGATGGCCCGCGGAGTCACATGATAAGTGTGCGCGATGGAGGCCAGCGTATCGCCGGGCGCTACCTGGTGATAACGCCACCAGACCCGCATGTCCTCGGGAATCTGCGCGATGGCGGTTTCATATTGTTGCTTCGTGCCTTGAGGCAGATGCAGCTCGTAGCTCTTGCCGGGCGGCGTCGTGAGGCGTAGAAGCGCGGGATTCAGGTCTTGCAAGGTTTCAGCAGGAACATTCACGCATTCGGCGACAAGGCGAAGGTCCACAGCATAATCAATCATAACCGTGTCATAGGGCACGGGCGCTTCGCGTTGCAATCCCGCCAGGCCATACTGCTCGGGATTTTTGGCCATGATGGTCATGGCGAGGATGATGGGGACGTAATTGCGGGTTTCTTTGGGCAGGACGTTGCGATCGTAAAGCTGCCAGAAATCCGCGTAACCGGTGCGCTTGACGGCGCTTTGCACGGTGCCCGGACCGGAGTTGTAGGCGGCCATGGCAAGGTACCAGTCGCCAAACTGGTTGTAGAGATCTTTCAGGTGGTGGGCGGCGGCGCGCGTGGATTTTTCGGGGTCCTGGCGCTCATCCATCCAGGGATTGCGCTCGAGGCCGTAGCCTTTGGCGCGGCTGGCCATAAATTGCCAGATGCCACGAGCGCCCGCGCGGGAAAGAGCGGTGGGGTGGAAGCCCGACTCGGCTTGCGCCAGGTAAATCAAATCCTGCGGAACGCCTTCTTCCTTCAAGATGGACTGCATCATCGTCTGATAGCGTCCGCTGCGAACTAGGGCGCGCTCGATGACGCCTCGCCCGCGCGTGGAGAAGTAATTGATGTAGCTGGCCACCGGGTCGGTGAGCATGAGCGGCAAGTCCGAATGGGTGGCTTTGAGTTCAGCTTCGGCAGCGGCCTTTACGTTGGGATCGACGGGATAAGCCACGTCATTGGTTTCGTCAATCGGAGCCGGCTCGGATTTTTGCGCGTCTTTCTGGTCTCCGCCCTGGGAGTCTTCGTTCTTAAGGTCGGCCATCTCGAGCTGATTGACGTTCTCGAGGATGCGGTTAAACTCCGCCATCAGGCGGGCATCGGAGTGCAAATCGAGCGGGCTGCTGAGCAAAAGATCGAAAGCGTGGTCAAAACTTTCCTGCGCGGCGTCATGATTGCCGGCGGCATAACTGGCCTGGCCGGCCTGGTATTCCTTTTCGACCTGGGCGATGAGGTCGGCGACTGGGTCGCCAGGTTTAGTGGGTTGTTGAGATTGCGGTTTCGCCTGAGATTGAATCGCCTCTTGTTCGGGGCCTGACGCTGTGTCGGAGGCAGCCGGATCGGCCGTAGGCGTAGCCTGCGCTAAAAGCGCCGGAGCGTTGGCCTGGCGCGCGGGCAGAGCGGACATCGGCTTTTGCGCAGAGCCGCAGCTGCTTGCAAACATCGCGGCAGCTAAAATCCCCAGAAGATGAATGCGTCTATATACCATAGTTTGCTATGGGTTACGATTCTACGAAGCCAAGCGCAGTTGCTCGGCCTCCATTTGCGCAATTCAAAAATTTTATATGTGGAAAAGGGGGAGGGTCAATGCTGAACGGAGGAATTTTGAGGTTACTTTGGGAATCTGCGGGGGTAACCGGCAACCAGCCCGAGGGGCGATTAAAGTGCCAATAGCTGTGAGGGCCTAACGCTTCCTCAATTTCGCGTAGCCGATTATCG
>Ga0181537_10000075_pt1 | contig 82302 bp, 75 predicted proteins | sample PEATcosm2014_Bin_39_FD_119765 | JGI IMG/M metagenome (GOLD analysis project Ga0181537, IMG submission 119765) | Peatland microbial communities from MTU Mesocosm Facility, Houghton, MI, USA - PEATcosm2014_Bin23_10_metaG | ecosystem: Environmental > Terrestrial > Soil > Wetlands > Peat | place... | reverse complement strand
CTTCGCTGAGCGGTCCGCTCCAGCGTGCATCGGCGAAATAATCGAGATGCCGGTCCGGATACAGCACGGCAATGCGGTCGGACTCGAGTCCGGTGCGCAGCCGAGGCTTGAGAATCGCCAGATCGACGGGAATCTCGCCCGCAGCCGCATCGGCGGGCGGTGCGGGGGCAGCGACAGAGGCCTGTGCCGATGCCAGGGCCGGGACCGGGGCCGACAACAGATACAGGGTGGGCGGCGCGACCTTGCTTTGGAACAGCGAGCCCGTGCAAGCGGCGAGACCGCCCGCCGCGAGAGAGCCCGCCGCGAGACAGGCGGCCATGAGGGCGGCCGCGAGAACCCTTGTCCGGCCGACGGAGCGAGTCACTTCGCCACCTCGACGCCGCGGTAATTCGGCTCGTAGATGAGCTGCGAGGGGTTTTGCTTCAGGCTGCGCGACAGATCGCGAAAATCGCGTGCCGCCTGCCGGCTCTCGCGCAGCAGCTGCTCGAGCTCCGGCAGGCTCTGGTGCGTGAAACGCGAAAGACCGGGTTCATTGTCCGCGACGAAGTGTTCCAATTGGTCCGAGGTGTGCGCCAGATTGTCCGACAGGCGGCGTATGTTCGCGATGGCCGATTCGACATCGGGGGCGGCATGCGTCTCGACTTGCTTGAGTTCGGCCGCTGCGCTCCGCACCTCCAGTACCGTTTGCCTGGTGTCCGCCACCAATGCCTGCACGTCGCGCACCGTGTCCGGCAGGCGCTCGCTGGCGAGGCGCGCATTGTCCAGGGTCGTCTTGAACGCATGCACGTTCTCATCGCTGAAAACCTGATTGAATCGGCCCACCAGCTCCACGAGGTGCACGCTCAATTCGGGCAGATTGCTCAGCAACACGTCGAAGTCCGAGGGGGCGGAAGCGATGATGGGATAATTCAAGCCCTCCGCGAGCGAGCCCGCCGACGTGGCATTGCGATCCTGCTCCAGATCGATATACAAGAGCCCCGTGATTCCCTGAAGACTCAGGGAGGCCCGGGTGCGTGCATCGATGGGCGCGCTGGCTTCGATATCGGCGATGACGAGCACGCGGTTGCGCTGCTTCGGATCGATCAGGATGCGCGCCACCTTGCCGACGTCCACCCCCAGGTAGCGCACCGGGCTGCCGGGGCCGAGTCCGCTGACCGTGCCCGGGAAGTAGATTTCATAGCGCAGATAGATCTGCTTGTCCCTCTGGTTCGTATACCAAAGCACGAAGGACGCGGCCATGGCGATGACCAGCAGCACGAAGGCGCCGACCGCGGCATAGTTCGCGTCCCTATCCATGGGTTTCCTTTTCGGCGGCACGCGCCCGCGGTCCGTGAAAATAGCTGTGTATCCACGGATTCTGGTTTTGCAGCAATCCGTCGAGGCTATCGGTGATCATGCGTCCGTCGACGATGACGCCGACCCTGCTGCAAGTTCGAAACAGGGTATCCAGGTCGTGGGTGATCATGACCACGGTGAGCCGCAGTTGGGAATGAAGGTACAACAGTAGCTCATCGAAGGCCGCGGCGGAAATGGGATCCAGGCCAGCCGTCGGCTCATCCAGGAACAGGAGCTTGGGTTCGAGGCTGAGCGCCCGCGCCAATGCGGCGCGCTTGACCATGCCGCCGGACAATTGCGACGGATACTTTGCCCCGTCGTCCGGCTCGAGCCCGACCAGGGCCAGATTCAGGTCCGCGAGTTCGCCGAGGGTCCTCTCCGATGCCGGATCGTATTCGCGCAGCGGCAGCTGAATGTTCTGCGCAACGCTCAAGGAACTGATCAGAGCGCCGTTTTGAAACGTCACGCCGTAACTTCGCACCAGTGAGCTCAAGTCGGCGGCCGCCAGCTGCTGCACGTCCTTGCCGTACAGTTCGACGCTGCCCCCGTCGGGCGCGCGCAACCCGAGAATCGTACGCAGCAACACCGTCTTTCCGGCTCCCGAACCGCCGACGACGCCGAAAATTTCGTTCGATCGCACTTCCATGTCGAGCCCGTCATGGACGACCTGCGCGCCGAACCGGCTGACGAGGCCGCGCACGCGGATGACCGCGGTTGCCGCTCCGTCCGGCATCAGAAGTCGATCTGCACGAACAAGATCGCGAACAAGGCGTCGGCCAGAATGACGAGAAAGATCGATTGCACGACGGCCACCGTGGTCAAGCGTCCCAGCTCGCGCGCCGAATCGCGCACCTGCATGCCGCGGTAGGTGCCGACCATTGCGATCAGCATGGCGAATACCGGCGCCTTGATCAGGCCCGACCAGAAGGTCGTGGGCGACAGCGATTCGCGCAGCCGATTGGTGAACTGCGGCAGCGGGATGTGCAGGTTGACCAGCGACAACAGTCCGCCCCCGGCGAGCCCCATGGCGTCCGCGATCACGGTCAGCAGCGGCAGCGAGATCATGAGGGCGAGCACCCGGGGTACCACCAGCAGTTCGACCGGATTCATGCCCATGGCGCGCAGCGCGTCGGTCTCCTCATTGAGCTGCATGACGCCGATTTCGGCCGCAAACGCACTGCCGGAGCGGCCCGCGACGATGATGGCCGTCAGCAGCACTCCCATTTCGCGCAGTACCGAGATGGTCACGAGATCCACGACGAAAATGTCGGCCCCGAATCTGCCGAGCTGCTGCGCGCCCAGGTAAGCCACGATCACGCTGATGAGAAAGGCGATGAGCGAGACGATGGGGATGGCGGTTATTCCGGTCTCATAGACGTGCCGCGTCACCGACGACAGGCGCAGCGCCCGCGGACGGGAAAACGCGGCGCCGAGCACCGTGACGATGCGGCCGAAGAAGCCGAGCACGCCGCGTGCATGCCTGCCCTGAAGCACGGCCCATCGGCCCAGTTTCCCGATTAAACCCTCGAGACCGGGGCTCTGCGCGGGTGCGCCCGAGACGGCATGGCGCTGCGCCTCGAGCTTCTGCAGCAGCTCCAGGAAGTGCGGCGGGCCGCCGGTGTGGCGAACATCCGAAGGCTGCGCGCCGAGATCGCCCAAGCGCGCGAGGAGCACCCAAACCGGTCCGATTCCCGGCGCCTCGGCCCGCGACCAATCGCAAGTCAGAGCGCCGCGCAGCGCTGCGGGCAAACCATCGAGAAGCGCCTCGATTTGCGCCATCGCCGCCAGTGACCAATCGCCGCTCAGGCGCAGACGCCAATCTCCGTCTTCTCCCTCGAGGTCAAGGCCGGTCATACTGGGACCCATGGCTATATGTAATGCATAACGATCCGCTGCTGCAAATCCTGATCCTGCTCACCGCGTCGGTGGGCGTCGTCGCGGGCGTGCGCAAGCTCAAATTGCCTGCGATTCTGGGATATCTGGCGGTGGGAATGCTTCTCGGGCCGCACGCGCTCGCTCTGGCGGTCGACAATGAAACGACGCGCCTGCTGGCGGACTTCGGCGTGGTATTTCTGGTATTCACGCTGGGTTTGGAATTCTCGCTGCCGCGCCTGGTCGCGATGCGCTGGGAAGTGCTCGGCGTCGGCGGCGCACAGGTGTCGATCACCACGGGCGTGGTGGCCGCGGGCGCCGTGATGCTATTCGGCGTGCTGCCGGCGGTGGCCGTGGTGATCGGTGGCGCGGTGGCCATGTCGTCGACGGCCATCATCATTTCGCAGCTCACCGAACAGTCGGAAAACAACCGCACGCACGGACGGCTCGCGGTGGCAATCTGCCTGTTCCAGGATCTGAGCTTTCCGCTGTTTCTCGCCCTGGTCTCGGTGCTGAGCGGCGGCGCGCAGCGAGCCGACGCCGGGCATATCGTGGGCGCCATAAGTATCGCCGTTCTGGCGCTGCTCCTGGTGCTTGCCGCCGGACGATGGCTGCTGCGGCCGCTGTTCGCCGGGATTGCGGCCATCCGCTCCCCGGAGCTGTTTTCGCTCGCCGTACTGCTCGCGGTGCTGGCATCCGCCTGGGCCACTCACGCCGTGGGCATGTCGCTCGCGCTTGGCGCGTTTCTCGCCGGCATGATGCTCGCGGAAACCGAGTTTCGTCACCAGATCGAGGCGACGATCCGGTCGTACCGCGAGGTGCTGCTCGGCCTGTTCTTCATCACCGTCGGCATGCTGCTCGATGTCGGGTTGCTGGTGCGGCACTTTCCGCTGGTCGCGGCGACGTTGGCAGGAATGCTGCTGCTCAAGGCGGCGGTGGTGACCCTTGCCGCCAGGCCGGCGACAATGAGCTGGTTCAAGGCCCTGCGCACCGGCGTGGTGGTGGGGCAGGGCGGTGAGTTCGGATTCGCGCTGCTGACTCTGTTGCTGCGGCGTGACTTGCTCGATCCAACCGTGGTGCAGCCGCTGCTTGCCGCCACCGTTCTCAGCATGGTCCTCTCGCCGTTTCTCATACGGCACAATCGGAGCATCACGCGCGCGCTGCTCGGCGAGTCCGGGCCGCCGCACAGCGAAGCGATGCGTGAAGCGCTGGCAACCCTGGCCGTCGCCGGGCGCGATCATGTCATCATTTGCGGCTTCGGCCGCGTCGGCCAGAATATTGCGCGCGTGCTCGAGCAAACGGGCTTCGAATACATCGCCCTCGATCTGGATCCCTACCGGATTCGCGTCGGCAGGCAGGCCGGCGACCCGGTCATGTACGGCGACGCCGGCGAAGCGAAGGTGCTGGAGAACGTCGGGGTGAGTGCGGCAAGCTGCGTGGTGATCACCTTCGCCAGCCCCGAAGTGGCGCTGCGAATCCTGCGGGCGGTGCGCGAACTGCGCCGTGACGTGCCGGTGCTGGTGCGCTCTCAGGACGACAGCAAACTCGAGCAGCTGCAGGCGGCCGGCGCCACGGAGGTGGTGCCCGAAACCCTCGAGGCCAGCCTCATGCTGCTGTCGCACTTGTTGCTGCTGCTGAAATTGCCCGTGCCGCGCGTGATCCGGACCATCAACGACATTCGCAGCCACCGCTACGGCATGCTGCGTCAATACTTCCCCGCCGCGCACGCCGAACCTCTCGACGACAGCCACGCCTTTCGCGAGGAATTGCACAGCGTCATTCTGCCGCCGCACGCCTGGGCGGTGGGCCGTAGCATCGCGGAACTGGCCGCCCGCGGCTCGCGGGCATCGGTCAGCGCGGTGCGCCGCGACGGCATCGTGGGACGGCAGCCCGGCCTCGATACGGTGTTCAAGGTAGGAGATGTGGTGGTGGTATGCGGCACCCCGGAAGCCGTCGAACACGCCGAAACCTTGCTTCTGATGGGTTGAAAAAAGCGCTTTACAGGAATGGCGCGTTCATCGCATAGTAGGCGCGCTGTTTAAGGGCAAACCCGCCGAAAGGCGGGGACGCAAAACCACCGGTCTAAGGGACTTCTGCCGAAGAAGTCTGACGATAGCGGGGTCGCCAGTATCAATGCGCTACGCGCACCGCGAAACCTTCCGGTTTTGTGCCCCCGACAGCAGGCAGTACTTCAGAGCCAGCAGTCTTGCGGGGGGAAGAATATGGTAAGTAAAGTCACCCGCTCAGCGGGCGCGGATTCGTCGGGCATCTATCGCCGGCCGCGGCTCGTCCTAAAGTTGAAGCGCGTCGAAGACCTTGCGCCCGTTCTCTGCAAAACCAAGAGCTATCCGACTCCCATTCGCATGGTGGGCGCCGATTATTCGCAGACCCGATGCGTGGGCGGCGACGGCGGCACGACCGTCGACACCGGTGCGCTCGACAAGATCCTGGAATTCGGCGAGACCACGGTGCGCGCCCAGGCCGGGGTGCGGGTGCGAACCTTGGTGCGCGCGCTCGCCGAGCGCGGCGTGGAGCTGCCGCTGACGCCGGAAATGGGGCAGATCTCCCTGGGCGCGCTCGCGGTCACCACCCTGCCTCAGGCCTCGTTCGGTCCGGGCCTCGCGCAGCTGTCCTCCTGTGTCGTGGAGCTGAAGCTGATCACGCCGCAAGGCAAGCACATGACGGTGACGGAGCGGGATCGCGACCTGATGCGCGTGCTGCGCTCGAGCTTCGGACTGCTGGGCGTGGTGTACGAAGTCGTGCTTCGCGTGCGGCCGCTGACGCCGGTCAAGATCGATTATCAGGTACTGTCTCTGAAGGAATTGAGCGCCCGGTTCGCGTCCCTCATCGAGGCGCCGGGCGCATTGCGGCTGCACATCTCGCCCTTCAACGATCGGATCACGGTCGAACGCCGCACGCTCGATGAATCGGCGTCGCCGAGCCGTTCCGGCATCTGGCAAATCCGCAACTCCGTGATGCGCAATGTGTTGCCCGCCTTCGGCTCGACCGTCGGCAGCGTGCTGGCCGCGCCGGGTCTTCGGGCGGTGATGCTTTCGAGCATGCAGCGGGCGCTGCGCGCGACCCTCGATCGCAACACGCGGGGCGTGGTGTTGTACGCGCACGAGTGGATGCGCGACATGCCGAGCGAGGCCCGCAAGGCGCGCCACACCTACAGCCTGTGGGCGTTTCCGGAGTCCGACTACCCGCGGGTGCTGGCCGAATATTTCGGGTTCTGCAGGTCCTACTACAAGGAAAACAGATACCGCTGCAACGTCGTCAGCGGCGCGAGCCGGCTGCATCAGGATCGCGGCTCCTTGTTCAGCACCAGCTACACGGGCCCGATGTTCACGCTCGAGCCCTCCTCCACCGGCGATGAGGGCTGGGATGATTTTTTGATCGACTTCAATGATTTCGCGTCCGGCTTGGGCGGTACGCCCACGTTCAATCAGACGCGAGCCCTGCAGGCCGAACACGTCGCGAAAGCGTTCGGCGAAAGGCTCAAATTGTTTCGCGCATTGCGCCAGCGGACCGACCCGCTCAATCGGCTCCGCAACGGCTACTTCGCCTATCTCCTGGGCTAGGGAAGGAGGGCCGCGCGATCGTTCATCAGGCCTTCTCTTGCAGATGCGCCTCGAGGAACCAGAGGTACTTGTCGATGTCGCGGGATATGCCCGTGAACAGATCCGCGGTATCCGCATCGCCCAGCTTGTCGGTGTCCTCGATGGCGGCCCGCGCCGCCTTGCCGAACACGGACAGCTGCGTCGACAAATAGAATAGATGATCCTTGCCGGCCGTGATGGAGAGCGGATAGTTCTTCAGCTTGCTGCGCTTGGCGGCCACCGCCACCGTGCCCTCGGCCGTGCCTCCCAGGCTCGTGATCCTTTCGGCGATCGTGTCGATTTGATCCAGGAGCAGATCGGAGATCTTGTCGAACAGCTCGTGCAGCGAGATGAAGTGCGGGCCCTTCACGTTCCAGTGCGCCTGTTTGACCTGGCTTTGCAAATCGATGGCATCGGCCAGCCTATCGTTGAGTACGAGAATCACGTTGCGGCGGATTTTCTCGGGCAGGTCAATCTTGGTCTTGTACATCGGCGCTCCTTCGAGGTATGGCATCGGATGGCGGCCTATTTTGCACCGCTTGATGGTGAATCCCAAGAGAGAGCGCCGGTGTCCCGCGCCGCCGGCGGTCAGATCTCGGTGCGCCGCATGCGCAGCTGGATGGCCGCGGCGATCAAGACCGCTCCCAGCGCCGCACCGATCCAAGTGGCGGGGCTCGAGAAAAATCCATAGGCGTTGAGAAAGCCCCAGATACCGGATGGCATGCGCATCGCTTCATCCGCGCCGGCGGCCGCCCACGAGGCGCCGCCGGGATCGGCGTGGAATGCGATTCGCGAAAAGCCGAACAGCCTCTTGGCAATCTGGTCCCCGAGCACGTGGGTGCCCAGGAACCAGTGCTCCGCGAGCAGCAACGCGAAGGGCGGCAGGATGGACCAGAGCATGACGGCGCGTCTGGCCCAGGCGGATACCACCAATAGATACGCAGCCACCGGCAGGTACCAGATGGCGGTGGTCACGATCATATACAGCCACAGAACCTGCAGCTGCAGCCACAGGTCGACATGCCACAGGGCGCCGCCCAGCGAGGCACTCGCTCGAACGGAGACGACGAACGCCATCATGACCGTGGTGATGTCGGCGGCCGCGAAATATACCAGGGGAATCACGACCAGGGCGGTGAGCAGCTTGGAGATGACCGTGATGGTGTCGGATATGGGCAGGGACTTCCAGAACAAGACGCTGCGGTCTTTGCGGTCGGCGTACAGGCAATCCACCAGGTACCAGCTCGAATAGACGGACAGAACCACGAAGAAGGTCGCCGCGACGGCGAGCAGAAGACCGCCGCCCAAGGTCCGGCTCGGCACCTGCGAAGGGATGGACATCAGATCGATCCTGCCGAACAGCGCGATGAGAATCATGAGCGCGCCGATCACCGCCGGAATCATCCAGATCGCGCGATTCTCCCAAAACTCCCGGCGTACCAGCCAGATGGTCGTATTCACTCGGCACCTCCGGACAGTTTGGCGACGAACAAATCGGCAACGCTCAAGCTGTGCACCTCTCCCAAGGCCGCGAGCCGGTCCAAGTCGGGACGCTCGTAATACAGCACCACCTTGCCCAGCATGCGGCGCTCGTGAAACGGCTTTTCGGCGCGGGCCGCTTCCAGCTTGTCCGCGGCCACCGCGACCGCCGCGTAGCGGGACGCGATGTCGTCGAGCGAGGAATCGAGAACGATGCGGCCCCGGTCGATGAACAGCACGTCGGTCAGCAGATTCTCGACCTCCTCCACCTGATGGGTGGTGATCAGTATGGTCCGCGTTTCGTCCATGTAGTCGTTGACCAGCGCATCGTAGAAGGCGCGCCTGGCGAGAATATCGAGGCCGAGGGTGGGCTCGTCGAGCACCAACAGCTTGGCATCGATCGCCATGGTCAGCGCGAGGTGCACCTGAGTCTTCATGCCCTTGGACAACTCGCGCAGGCGCCGGCTGCCGCCGATGTCGGTTTTGGCCAGCAAGGCCAGCGCACGATCCCGGCGAAATCGCGGATGCACGCCGGCGACGAAGTCGACGGCATGATCGACGCGCAGCCACGCCGGGAGCACGGCGACATCCGCGATGAAGCAGGCGTCATGCATGAGCAGGGCGCGCTCGCGGAACGGCTCGCGCTCCAGCACCTTGAGCCGCCCTTCGTAGGCGGTGAGTCCGAGGATGGCGCGCAGAGCCGTGGTCTTGCCGGCGCCGTTCGGGCCGATGAGCCCGACGATCCGGCCGGCCTCAACGGAGAAATTGGCGCGGTCCAGCGCCACGTGCGCACCGTATCTCTTCGTCAGATCGCGGGCTTCGATGAGCGAAGTCATATTTTAGGTCTCATTCGGTTTGACGTCGCCGCCGCGCGGCGGCGGGGCCGGGTGGGTGAGCGCCGGCGTCTGCGCAAACAATTCCTGCGCGGAGAATCCGAGCCGGTGGATGACCGCCAGGATCCGCGGCCATTCCTCGTGGAGGAACCGCTCCCGCTCTCCGGCGAGCAACAGCCGTTGAGCGCCCTGGCTGACGTACATGCCGCGGCCGCGGCGTTTTTCGACCAGGTGCTCATCGACCAGCTGCTGATAACCCTTCAGCACCGTGAGCGGATTGAGACGGTAATCGGCGGCAACAGCTCTCACGGAGGGCAGCGGATCGCCCTCCTTGAGTGCGCCCTCTAGGATCAGGGCGACCATGCGATCGCGCAGCTGGCGATAGATGGGCTGGTTGTCGTTCCAATTAGGGTCCATTCCTCACTCGATGTGTTATGGCCATGTAGCGCTCTAGTGTAAGGCAACGCAGTGCCGGTGAAGACGCTCACACGGCGCCGTGCAAGTTCGACCGGGCGGTATGGGCCAGGGAAACCACGGTGTGGTGGTGCAGCGGCCCGCTGAACAGGTAGGCGACCCCACCGATCAGTAGACTGTTCATCATCAGGGCGACGGCAAGGGCGGCGAGCTTGGTAGACAGTTGCGTTGGCACGAGGAATCTCCTGGGTTGACGGTGGCAGTACGAGGTGTTTCGGTGGCTTGGTGATATACTCACATAAAACACTGATGCATGCAAGCGCTCGCCGTATTCTTCTATCTTGCGGCGCAGCATTACTCGCCGGCACCGCGGGATCGGCAGCGGGTATGCTTGGGACCATGGAGCCGCTCGACGAGGACGCACAGCTGATGTCGCGCTACCGGGACGGTGACGCGGGTGCATTCACGGCGCTGTATGCCCGCCACAAGGGCCCGTTATATCGCTATCTGCTGCGGCAGGTACGCAACGCCGGCGCCGCCGCGGATCTGTTTCAAGAAGTCTGGTCGCGCCTGATCGCCAACCGCGCCCGTTATGAGGCACGCGCAAAATTCGCGACCTATCTGTTTCACATAGCGCATAACTGCACCATCGATTTCTTCCGGCGCGACCGCGCAATGAGCCGCGCGGCGCGATCGGAAGATGCCGACGCGCCGCCGGAAGCCGAAGTGCCCGAGTATCAGCGCCCCGACGGTATCGCGGAATACGCCGAGCAGCAGTCCGCGCTGCTCGCGGCCCTGGGCGCCCTGCCGCAGGAGCAGCGCGAGGCTTTTCTGCTGCACGAAGAAACGGGATTGACCATCGAGGAAATCGCGCGCGTGACCCAGGTCGGACTCGAGACGGCCAAGAGCCGGCTGCGCTATGCCGTTCGAAAATTGAAGAAAGCGCTGCTTCCGGTGCAAATCCCCGCAGCGCGGCCGCTACGGACGCGCACCATTTGAAGAACACTCCGACAAGGATTCCTCCCGACGACCTGGACGAATACCTGCGCGGCGGGAGCGCGCTGTCGCGCCATTACCGCAAAGAATCGGCGCCGATGCCGCCTCACACCCTCGACCGCGGAGTGCTGCAGTTGTCGCGTGAAACGGCGAATGGCCGCTCCCCCTGCCTCGCGCCGCTCGCTTTCGCGGCCAGCGTCCTTTTGTCCGTGGCGATGGTGCTCGCCATCGTGTTCGGGCCGCAAACAGCCCGGCGTGCCGAGGACGCGCCGCGGCTGGTGCGGGTCGTCGCGCGCGCGGACACGAAGCCGCGGCTCTACAGCAGCGATCCGCAGCGCGCGCGCCCGCCCTCGGTCTGGCTCGCCGACATCGCGGCGCTGCGCCGTGACGGCCGCGACAGCGAAGCGGACGCGGAATTTCGCCGCTTTCGCAGCACCTATCCCGGCTATTCCTCCGGCCGCGCCGCGACGCTGCCGTGAGGGGACCGCTGAGGAACAATTTCGGCTAACATTGGCCGCTTTTGCGCTGGGAGAGCTAGTCATGAAAAAGCCTGTCACGGTCACCATCACCGGCGCTGCCGGAAATATCGGTTATGCGCTCGCCTTTCGGGTGGCGTCGGGTCAAATGCTGGGCACCGACCAGCCCGTCAACTTGAATCTGCTGGAAATCCCGGCGGCCAGCGCGGCGGTGCAGGGAGTGGTGATGGAGTTGAACGACTGCGCCTTTGCGGCTCTCAACAAGGTGACCGCGACCAGCGACGCCGCCGTCGCGTTCAAGGATTGCAACTTCGCCATGCTGGTCGGCGCACGCCCGCGCGGCCCCGGCATGGAACGCAAGGATCTGCTGCTCGAGAATGCAAAGATTTTTTCGGCTCAGGGCAAGGCGCTGGACGCGGGCGCGAGCCGCGACGTGCGCGTGCTGGTGGTCGGCAATCCGGCCAACACCAATGCGCTGATCGCACAGCGCAATGCGCCCTCCCTGCCGCCCCATCGATTCACGGCGATGACCCGGTTGGATCACAACCGCGCCTTGGCGCAGCTCACCGAAAAGAGCGGCGTTCCCCTGGCGCAGGTCAGCAAGATCATCATTTGGGGAAATCATTCGGCGACCCAGTATCCCGATCTGCATCACGCCACCGTCGCGGGCCGCGCGGCGCTGTCGGTGGTCGAGCCGGGGTGGTTCAAGGAGACGTTCATTCCGACGGTGCAGCAACGCGGCGCGGCGGTCATCAAAGCGCGCGGTACCTCTTCGGCGGCCTCGGCGGCGTCGGCCGCGCTCGATCATGTCCACGATTGGATGCTCGGAACTGCCGCGGACGATTGGGTCAGCATGGCGGTTGCCTCCGACGGCAGCTATGGAATTCCGGAAGGCGTGATCTACTCCTATCCCGTGACCTGCCGCGGCGGCGAGTACAGCATCGTTCAAGGATTGAGCATCGGAGAGTTCAGCCGCGAGAAGATGCAGGCGACGCACGCCGAGCTGCTCGAAGAACGCGATGGCGTGAAAGATCTGATCTGAATGCGGTGCCCATGAATGCCATGGCCGTCGGGGCGGGAGTGTTTCTCGCCTGGGCGCTGCTGTTCGTGGGAGTCGTTCTCGTTCTCGCCTATCGCCGCGCGGGCCTCACGCAGAGTTCCTGCGTGCTGGGCGCGCTGCTCCTCGCCTACTGGGTTCTCGGCGCCGCGCCGCCCTGGTGGAAGATCGCCCTCTCCCTCGCCTACGCGCCGCTGCTGCTGCTGAACGTGCGGCCCGTACGGCTGCGCGCCGTGACGCGCCCTTTTTTGCGCAGCTACTTAAGACGGCTGCCGCCGATGTCGGCCACCGAGCGCGAGGCCCTGGACGCGGGGACGGTATGGTGGGATGGAGAATTATTCACGGGCGGCCCCGATTGGTCGAAGCTCATGGCGGCAAAGGCGCCGGCGCTCGCCCCGGCCGAGCAGGCGTTTCTCGAGGGACCCTGCGAAGACCTGTGCGCGATGCTCGACGACTGGGACACCACGCACATCCGGGCCGACCTGTCCCCCGAGGTATGGGATTTCATCAAGTCGCGCGGCTTTTTTGGGATGATCATTCCGCGGCGCTACGGCGGCCTGGAATTCTCCGCGTACGCGCATTCCTGCGTGCTGGTCAAGATCGCCTCGCGTTCGGGCACGGCATCATCGACCATCGCGGTGCCGAATTCGCTGGGCCCCGCCGAATTGCTGCTTCACTACGGCACCGAGGCGCAGAAGAACCATTACCTGCCGCGCCTCGCGCGCGGCGAGGAAGTTCCTTGTTTCGCCCTCACCGGCCCTCGCGCGGGCTCGGACGCCGCCTCCATTCCCGACACCGGCGTGATCTGCAAAGGCCCGTGGCAGGGCTCGGAAATCGTCGGCATCAAGCTCAATTTCTCCAAGCGCTACATCACCCTGGCGCCGGTCGCCACCGTGGTCGGACTCGCCTTTCGACTGTTCGATCCGGACCGGCTCATGGGCGATCGCTCGGATCTCGGCATCACCTGCGCATTGATTCCGCGCGACACACCGGGGGTCGCCATCGGCCGGCGGCACTTTCCGCTCAACGTTCCCTTTCAGAACGGGCCCATTCAGGGACAGGATGTGTTCGTGCCCTTGGACGCCATCATCGGCGGCTTTGCCATGGCCGGGCAGGGCTGGCGCATGCTGGTCGAGCAGCTGTCGGTGGGCCGCTGCATCTCGCTGCCCTCGAGCGCCACCGGGGGCGCGCAGGCGGCGGTGTACGCATCGGCGGCGTACGCGCGAATACGCCGCCAGTTCAACATGGCCATCGGCCGCTTCGAAGGCGTCGAGCAGGTGCTCGCGCGCATGGCCGCGCGCACCTACATCATGGACGCCGCGCGCTCGGTCACCGCGGGCGCGATCGACGGCGGCGAAAAGCCCTCGGTACCGTCCGCCATGCTCAAATACCATGCAACGGAATTCGGCCGCATGATAGCGAACGACGCCATGGATGTGCACGGCGGCAAGGGGATCTGCCTCGGACCGAAGAACTATCTGGGGCGCGGCTACCAGATCGTGCCGGTCGCCATTACGGTCGAGGGCGCCAATATACTGACCCGCAGCCTGATCATCTTCGGCCAGGGCGCGGTACGCTGCCATCCCTTCGTGCTGCGTGAAATGAACGCGGCGCGCAATCCCGACCACCGTGCCGGCATGCTCGAGTTCGACCGCGCGCTCCTGGGCCACCTCGGGTTTGCCATTTCAAATGCCGCCCGCTCGCTCGTCATGGCATGTACTTTCGCACGCTTCACCAAGGCACCGCGGGTGGGGCCCACCACGCGCTACTTCCAGCATGTGAACCGCTACAGTGCGTCGTTTGCGCTGGCGGCCGACATCGCGATGCTGGCGCTCGGCGGCTACCTCAAGAAAAAGGAAAGCCTGTCAGCGCGGTTGGGCGACGTGCTGTCGGCGATGTACCTGGCATCGATGGTGCTCAAGCATCATGAGAATCAGGGGCGTCCGCCCGAGGATCTGCCCCTGGTCGAGTGGGCCTGCCGCAGCCTTTTGTACCAGGCGCAGGAACAATTGCACCTGTTCCTGCGCAATTTCCCCCATCGTCCCCTGGCCGCATTCATGCGGCTGCTCATCTTCCCGCGGGGACTGACGTATTTTGCCCCGAGCGACCGGTTGGGGCGCGACATCGTCGACCTGATCATGGATCCCACCGCCGCCAGGGAACGGTTGACTCAGCATATATATAAGACTCAGGCTGCCAACAATCCCCTCGGCATGCTGCAAGAGGCGCTGGTCCTGTCCACCATGGCGGAATCTCTCGAAAAGCGCGTTCGCGTGGACGGCATCAAGACCGGCCGCGTGACGGCGCTGGACCTGCCGGGGCAGATCGCCCAGGCGCGGAGCCTCGGCATCTTGAGCGAGGCCGAGGCGGCCGTATTGCGCGATTACGATGCCAAGGTCTCGACTCTCATCGATGTCGATGATTTCGCGCCGCATGAGCTGGGCGCGCGCGCGGGCTGCCGCGCGGATTCGTGACCGCGCGGGCGGGAGCCGGCACCGCTCGAGACATCCGCACTTTTCGCGGCGTGCATGGTAGTACTGAATATCAGCGCCGCGGGCGTATTTCTGTATGCCCTGCCACCGCTGTAAGATGGGCCCCCGTCCGCGGCCACCTTGAGGAGATCCCCATGAATCGTCTGCTTCTCGCATTGGGCGTCCTGTTGATTGCCGGCATTGCCGCGGCGCAAGAGCGCACGGCGCCCGCCCCGAACGCCGAGGTGTACATCATCTCTCCGCAGAACGGGGCCGTGGTGCATGGGCCGGTCACCTTTCGCTTCGGACTGAAGGGCATGGGAATCGCGCCGGCGGGAGTCAAATTCGACAACACGGGGCATCATCACCTGATTGTCGACACCGAGTTCAGCGAATTGAAGCTCGACGCGCCGCTGCCGGCGACCGACAAGATATTGCACTTCGGCAAGGGTCAGACCGAGACCACGCTCACCCTGGCTCCCGGCAAGCACACGCTTGAATTGGTGTTCGCGGATTACCTGCACAACTCCTTCGATCCGCCGCTGCACTCGAAGAAAATCACCATTACCGTGAAATGACCGAGCGGGCGATACTGCATGTCGACATGGACGCTTTCTATGCGTCCGTGGAAGAACAGGATCGCCCCGAGCTGAAGGGCAAGCCCCTCATTGTCGGCGGCACCGGCGGCCGCGGCGTGGTGGCGGCGGCCAGCTATGCCGTTCGGCGCTTCGGCGTGCGCTCCGCCATGCCCATGAGCGAGGCGCTGCGCCGCTGCCCCGAGGCCATTTGCGTGCGGCCGCGAATGGCGCGCTATCAGGAGGTTTCTGAGCGGGTGTTCGCGATATTCCGCGAATTCACGCCGCTGGTGGAGGGCCTGTCCCTGGACGAGGCGTTTCTCGACGTCACCGGGAGTCTGCAGCTGCTGGGAAGCGCGGAGTGCATCGGCGGGGAGGTCCGGCGCCGCATCCGCAGCCGCACCGGCCTGACCGCGTCGGTGGGCATCGCGCCGAACAAGCTGCTGGCGAAGATCGCCTCCGATCTCAACAAGCCCGACGGCATGTGCCGCATCGGCGCCGACAACGTGCGTGGAATCTTGGATGGGTTGCCGGTCGAGAAACTGCTCGGCATCGGGCCGAAGACCTTGCCGGCCGTCCATGCGGCGGGAATTCGCAGCGTCGGCGATTTGCACCGGGCGGGTGAGGAGGCATTGTGGCGCGCCCTCGGCAAGCACGGCAGAGTCATGCGCGAACGCGCGGCGGGCTTCGATGATCGGCCCGTCGAGCCGAACCGCGAGGAGAAATCGATCAGCGCGGAGGAGACCTATGCCAGGGACATCCGGGGGAGCGCGCCGCTCAACGTCGAGTTGCTGCGCCTGGCGGACCGGGCGGCCTCGCGGCTGCGAGCGCAGGGCCTGGCCGCCGGCAAGGTGAGCGTCAAGATTCGCCGCGCCGATTTCACCACCTGCACCCGCCAGCGCGCATTGAGGCAGCCGACGCAGGACTCGGCGGTGGTGGCATCCGTCGCGAAGACGCTGCTCGAGCAATGGCTCGCAACTCAGCCCGATGCCGCGGTGCGGCTGCTGGGTGTCGGAGTCGGCAACCTGCGGATGATGCCGCAGGCGGACTTGTTCGGCGGCGGGCCCTCGCAGTCGTCTCGCCTGGACACGGCCATCGACGGCATCCGCGACCGCTTCGGCTCGAGGCTGCTGACGCGCGCCAGCCTGCTCCGGGACCCGGATGGTTCTGGATCCCGCGGCTGAGTTGGTATCCTGACGTCATGTACCTGCGTTTCTTCGGCCTGAATGAAAAACCCTTCGCCATCACGCCGGACCCGCGCTATCTCTATTTGAGCGAGCGGCACGCCGAAGCGCTGGCGCACTTGCTGTACGGCATCAATGAGTCCGGGGGGTTCATTCAACTGACCGGCGAGGTCGGCACGGGCAAAACCACCGTCGTGCGTACGCTGCTGTCGCGCGTACCGCATCATGCCGATGTCGCGGTCATATTGAATCCGCGGGTGACCCCCGTCGAGTTCCTGCTCACCATCTGCGAAGAGCTGGGCATAGCCGTTGCCGACGCCGACCGCGACAGCGTCAAACAAATGGTCGATGCGCTGAATCGGCGGCTGCTCGCGGCGCACTCCGAGGGGCGGCGCATCATCGTGATCGCGGACGAGGCGCAGAACCTGTCCGCCGATGTGCTGGAGCAGGTCCGTTTGCTGACCAATCTCGAAACTCCCACGCAGAAGCTGCTGCAGATCATTCTGATCGGACAGCCGGAGCTCCGCGAGCTGCTCGACCGGACCGAACTGCGCCAGCTCGCGCAGCGAATCACGGGCCGCTACCACCTGCAGCCTCTGTCGCTGGAAGAAACCCGGGGCTATATACGGCATCGGCTGCGCGTCGCCGGCGCCGCCGAGGAGATTTTCACTCCGGCCGCCCTCACCGAAGTGCACCGCCTGGCCGCGGGCATACCGCGCGCAATCAATGTGACCTGCGACCGTGCCCTGCTGGGCGCCTTTACGCAGGAAACACACAGGGTGACCGCCGCGCTGGTACGGCAGGCCGCCGGAGAGGTGTACAACCGGCGCTACGTGCCAGGGTGGTTGGGCTGGGTTGCCGGCGCCTTCGGGTTGCTGAGTGTTGCGGCAGCCATCTTCGGCGGCTGGCAACTGTGGCTGCGGCCCTCGCACGGCTCCCGCAGTGAGCCGCAGCACGCCGCCGCGGCTGACTCAACTTCCGCATCGGCTCCGCCAACCGCTGCGCCGGCGACGCTGCCCGCCGAGAATTCGCCCGCGGCGGCGGCCAGGACGGCGCCCACCGCACCATCCATCAACGCCTTGCTCGCCGCCAACAGTGCCTACACCGGCGACGCGGCCGCCTTCCGCCGCCTGTTGTCGCTCTGGGGAACGGCCATGCGGGACGACAAGGATCCCTGCGGGCAGGCGGCCAAGGCAGGTCTCTCCTGTCTGGAACAGCGCGGCTCGTGGGCCCAGGTCAGAGCCCTGAACCGGCCCGCGATCCTGACATTGACCGACGATCGCGGACAGCGGCACCGGGTGGTGCTGTCCGCGCTGGATGATCGGTTCGCGACCTTGGACCTCGGCGAACACAACCTGCGAGTGCCCCTCGATGAGGTGTCGCGCGACTGGTTCGGGGAATTCACGGTCGTGTGGAAACCGAAGACCGCGCACACGCGGCAGCTTTCCCTGGGGATGCAGGGAGACGAAGTCCGCTGGTTGCGACGCAGCCTCAACGCCTTGCAAGGCGCAGCGTCGGATCCGGAACACGGCGATGTCTACGATGAAGAATTGGCGATCGCCGTGCAGAATTTCCAGCGCGAGCATCGCCTCAATGCCGACGGCATTGCGGGAGTGCAAACCCAGGTCGTGCTCGACACGGCGCTGGCCGAACCCGGTTCGCCCTTACTGCTGCCCAACGTGCCGCGCGGCGGCTAGGAAACCTCATGTCCTTCATTCTCGACGCACTGAAGAAATCGGAGCTCGAACGGCAGCGGCAGTCCGTGCCGGGTCTGATGGATGCGCGCCCGCCGCCGCGGAACAAGCAGCTGCCCTTCTGGGCCGCGGCGCTGTGCGCATTGCTCGCGGTCAATCTGCTCGTGCTGACATTCGTCCTCACGCGCAAGAGCGCCCCGGCCGCGCAGGTAGCGCGCGCGCCCGGGCCGGAGGCGCAGGCAGCGGCGCAGCCCGACGCGGAACACTTCAGTCCATTGGATCCGGCGCCGGTGTACGCGCCCGAAATTCCGGTCGAGGAATCGAGCGCCGCGCCTGCGCCGCCGCCTGCGCCGCCGGCGGCGCGTCCGCCCGCCCGCCCGGCCCGTCACGCGGATCCGCTGTTGACCGACGAGGACGCGAAGGCCGACAACCTCGAAGTACTGCCGTCGATCAGTGAAATCAACCTGACCGGCGCGCAGGCCCTGCCGGAATTGCACCTCGACGTTCATGTCTATTCGACCAGGCCGGCCGAGCGATTCGTCTACATCAACATGCGCAAATACCATGAAGGCGCGACCTTGGTGGAGGGCCCCATCGTCGAGCGTGTCCGGCGCGACGGCGTGGTGCTGAATTACCAGGGCCTGCGATTCATTCTGCCGCGCCAGCCGTAGTGGACCGCGCGGCCCGCGCGTTGAGCGCGCGTGCGGCTTGTGCCCGATCATGCGATGATTGGGCCCATGCGCAAGATCTTGACGCTGACCATGAGCGGATTGGTTACCGTTTTGCCCCTGGCACTGACGGTGTACGTGATCTGGTGGCTGGTGAATACCGTCGAGGGCTGGCTGCGTCGCGCTTTGATCGCATTGCGGATCGTGAGTCCGGAACACTACTGGCCCGGTTCCGGATTGATCGCGGGATTCCTGCTGCTGCTGGTCGTCGGCAGCCTGGTCAATGCCTATGCCGGCAGGATCCTGCTCAAATATTGGGACGACTTCCTCGGCCGGATTCCCCTCGTGAAGACTCTGTACGGCGGATTCCGCGACGTCGTCAGCCTGCTCCCGTCCGGCACCGGGGAGAAGCGCGACCTGCAGCGCGTGGTGCTCGCCCGGTTCGCCGATGTGCACGCGATCGGCTTCGTCACGCGCGAAGACGTCCCGGTGATATTGAATGCGCACGGCGGCCGTGACTGGGTGACCGTGTACTTCCCGATGAGCTACGCGTTCGGCGGCTACACCATTTACCTGCCGCGCAGCCGCATCGAGCCTCTCGACATTTCGGTCGAAGATGCCATGCGATTGGCGATCACCGCGGGTCTGACGGCTGCCGGCAGCCGCGCCAACAGTTAGGAGCCTGTCCTACTCATGTGCGCCTACTGCGGCCGCCCCCCGTGACGGCGCCCATGAGCAGGACAGGCTCCCTGGGACCTTGGGATAGGCTCATGGTCAAGCGTTCTCTGCTGATCCTGTCGCTCGCGGCGGCCCATGCCGCGTCGGCGGTCGGAGTGACGCCGCCCGCGGCGGCGCCCCGGCCCCTCGCGCATGTCGCGGCCGACAGATTCCAGGAGTGGAGAAATGCGGCCGCGGCGACCCTCATTGCGCGCGCGGATGCGAATTCGCTGGCGACGGCGGCGGCGCTGCGCTATGCGGGTCCCCGGGACGGCGCGAGGACAGCCTCCCGGAGCCTCGAGCCGTCCGCGCTGGAGCTGGCCGCGAGCGCCGCCGAACTGGCGCCGCAAGACGCGAGCATAGGCTGGCTGCGCCTGCAATTGTGTTCCGGCACGCCGAGCTGCGACATGCGCGACATCGCGACGGTGATGCGCTGGGTGGATGCGGACAACGCCGCGGCGTGGCTGCAGACCCTGGCCGCGGCGCAGAAGGATCGGGATCCGACCGAGGTGGACAGAATCCTCGCGGACATGGCCCGCGGCGCGCGCTTCGACCTGTATTGGAACCGCATCGTGGTGCTGATGGTCGACGCTCTCGAGGCCGCCCGCAACGAGCTGCCGGGAAGCTATGCGGCGTCGGATTCGGCGCGGTTGTCCGCGGTCAGCGGTATCGCGGCCGGCGAGGTCATTCCGCCGTTCGCCGCGCTGGTGGAGGCGTGCCGGGAGCCGGGCGCCGCGGCGGAACGGCGCGAGCTGTGCTTGAAATTATCCAAGACCATGCAGCGCAGCGACACCATCGCCGCGCAAATGGCGGGCTTCAGCATCGAGCGGCACCTGCTGTCCCCCGACAGCAGGGAGGCCCGGGCGATTGCCGAACGCAAGCACGTGTTGGAATGGCGCGTGGCCGCGGCGGCCAGGTTCGACAGCCCGCTGCTGCCCTGGACGAAGAACGCGCACGCCCGCGCACGGCTCGTGCAGATGCGGGCCATGCCGCGGGAAGAAGATGTCTGCGTGGCAATACTGCGTGAGCACAAGATGGCGCTCGACCCGCCGGAGGTACACCCGTGATCGACTTGTATTATTGGCCGACTCCCAACGGCCACAAAGTGACTCTTTTCCTGGAGGAGACGGGCATGCCGTACAACCTCATCCCGGTGAATATCGGCAAGGGCGAGCAATTCAGGCCTGAATTCCTTGCCATCTCGCCCAACAACCGCATGCCGGCGATCGTCGATCACGCGCCGATGGAGCGAGGCGCGCCGATCTCGGTGTTCGAATCCGGCGCCATCCTTCTGTACCTGGCGGAGAAGAGCGAGCAGTTTTTGACGATCGATCTGCGCGGGAGAGTCGAGGCGCTTCAGTGGCTTTTCTGGCAGGTCGGCGGGCTCGGACCGATGGCGGGGCAGAATCATCATTTCGCCAGGTATGCGCCCGAGAAGATTCCATATGCCATCGAGCGCTACACCAACGAGACCAACCGGCTGTATGGCGTGCTGAACAAGCGGCTTGGCGACCGGGAATTCCTCGCCGGCGGCTACTCGATTGCCGACATGGCGTGCTACCCCTGGATCGTGCCGCACGAAGCACAGGGTCAGAAGCTTGACGACTTTCCGCACCTCGCGCGCTGGTTCGAGGCGATCAAGCGCCGTCCCGCCACCGTGCGCGCCTATGAGCGCGGCGCGGTGGTCAGTGCCAACCCGACGGTCGACGAAGCGTCGCGAAAAATTCTCTTCGGCCAGACGGCGCGGACTCTGGACAGCAAGTGAATCAGGGCAATTCGAGTCGTGCGCCTTGAACCAGGCGAGCACGTAGGCCACCGCTTCGCCCGTCATCAGCAGCGTCGGCGCGCGTACGTTTCCGTTCATCCATGCCCGCTTCCTTGACGCGCGACCCAGCAGTAGCGTTGGTGCTCGTCCACGATGCCGACGGCCTGCATGAAGGCGTAGCAGATGGTCGAACCGACGAAGCGGAAGCCTCGTTGTTTGAGATCCTTGCTCATCGCATCGCTTTGCACGGTCGATTGCGCGATGCCGCCCAGGTACAGGGGCCGGCGGCGCAGCACCCGCCCGTGCGTGAACTGCCAGAGGTAGTCGCTGAAGGAGCTGCGCGACGCGCGGATCTCAAGGTAGGCCCGGGCGTTGGTGATGAACGCATCTACCTTGAGCCGATTTCTGACGATGCCGGCATCGAGCAGCAGCCGGCGGCGCCTGGCCGCGTCATAGCGCGCCATTTTCTCGGCGTCGAAGCCGTCGAAGGCCTTTCTGTAGCTCTCGCGCTTGCGCAAAATGGTCAGCCAGCTCAAGCCTGCCTGGGCGCCCTCCAGGCACAGCATTTCAAAGAGATGCCGGTCGTCGTGCACCGGCACTCCCCATTCGGTATCGTGATATGCAAGGTACAGCGGGTCGGCCGGACACCACGCACAGCGCAGTTTGCCGTCGTCATGGCGCTGCGCTCCAAGTATCCGACGGTTGATGGGGCCCGCCATCCGGCGCCGTGTTGATTAACCGTGCAGACGCACGGCGTGGCGATCCTTGTACACCAGCTCGATGCGCTCGACGCCACGCGTGCGCCGCGCCGCGCTGCGGATTTCGTGCATCAACTTGAGCAGCACACGGGTATTGACCTCCGGGGTCGCGCTCAGGCGAGGATCGACACCGAGATGCAGCACCGCGAAGCGTTCGTGCGCCGAGCGTACGAATACGGCGACGCCCACCGGGCGGCCCATCTCGGATATGGCGAACAGCGTTTGCACGCCCGCGATATCGCCCACGCGGATGCGCAAGCCGCCGTCCTGCTCGTAAATCTCGGGCACGCCATAGGTTTCGATGGACTGCTGGATGCCGACGCGCACCCGGTGCTGGTTGACGTTGAAGAACAGCAATTGTTCCAGCGCGGTGCGCTGGTCCGCTGGCAATTTAGACGTGATTCCGATTGAACCGCTCAATGTTCTCCCCGCGCGAGTGCCCAGCACCCCAAGTGATTGTCCAGTCACAGAATTATATTGATGCAGTGCAACAGACACTGTCTGCCCCTCAAGCCTTCGTATCGTATAGCGTCGCCCATGGAATGACACTAGCTTAACCGAACGCAGGAATTACTGCAGTGCACCAGAAAGAGTCGCCGGTGGCCGCATCGGGCTGTGCCCAAACCAGGCATGAATTACAAGAGGCGCGCCACGGCGCCGGCGCCCGCTACGGCCCCGCGCCGCGCTCGCGTTGTTTGCGTTCCGCGATTTCTTCGCGGTCGACGGCCACATCTCGCGGCGCCTTGATACCGATGCGCACCTGCGAGCCGTTCACCGCCATCACGGTCACTTCGACGTTGTCGCCGATCCGCAGGCTCTCTCCGGTGCGGCGGGTCAGTATCAGCATGAAGGCGCTCCTGCAGTTGAGGGCTATCGGTCGGTTTCCGAGCCGATTAGCTCACGATGGGAGCTTGCCGGCTGTGAGCGTTTCGACGTGAGGCACTGTAGGAGTGCGCTGACCCACCCGAGGGTGGTGCCAGCCTAACTAAATCCCAGCCGGCGGCGCGTCGGGCGCGGCCTGCGAGGATGGGGCCCAATCGCTGACGGAGGCCTCGTAGATGGCCAGTTCTTGCAGAAGATCTTCGAGAGGCTGCGCTCTGCCCATGGCAAAGCCTTGACCGTAATCGACGCCGAGGTCCGTCATCCTCGCGCGCAGCAAGTCCGTCTCGACGTGCTCGGCGATGGTTTCCATGCACATGACCTTGGCCAGCTGAGCGATGGCTTTGATCATCGACTCCGAACGCGGATTGGCGAACGCATCGCGGACGAAACTGCCGTCGATCTTCAGATAGTTGACCGACAGATCCTTGAGGTACGCCAGCGAGCTGACACCGGTGCCGAAATCGTCGAGCGCGAACTGGCAGCCAAGACCCTGGAGGCGGCGCATGAGGTCCTGCGACTTGACCAGATTGCCGACGGCCGCGGTTTCGGTCAATTCGAAGCATAGGACGCCCGGCGCCAGGCCGCTTCCCTTGATCTCATCGATCACGAACGGCAGAAACGAGTCGTCCTGCAGCGATTGAGCGGACAGATTGATGGAGAAGCGGGCGCTCTCCTCGCCGACCGATGCGCTGTATTGGCCGAGCAGGCCGCAAGCGCGATGCACCACCCAGCGATCCAGCGTCGGCATGAGCTGGTAGCGCTCCGCCGCGGAAAGGAATTTCCCGGGCGGAATGATTTCGCCGCGGTCGCCCAACATACGGATCAAGAGCTCGAAGCGTGGCCGGCCGTAGTTGCCGCGCAACGGCAGGATGGGCTGCGCATCGAGGCGAAAACCATCGTTGCCGAGCGCCTCGCGCAGCTTGCCGATAACCACGATGTCGGTGTGCCGCCGGACGATGCTCTCTTCCGAGTCCTGGAATATCTCGACACGATCGCGGCCGCGATCCTTGGCCGTCTTGCATGCGATCTCCGCAGTGGCCAGCGCATGCGCGAGCGCGTTCTCGGAGTGCCCGACCGGCGCCACCCCGAGACAGACGGATACTTCGAACGGGCCCTGCCCGGCGCGCGGTGCGGTGGCGGCGGCCGCGCGGATTTTCTCGGCAACCAGCGAGGCGGCATGCATGTTGGAATTCGGGATGAGCGCGGCTAGCCGATCGCCGGAGATGCGCGCCGACAGGGCGGGTGGCGGCAGGCATCTGGCCATGCATTCGGCGACACTGGCGATGACAGCGTCGCCGACGTGCATGCCGAAGGTGTCGTTGATGACATGCAGCCGGTCGATGTCGAGATACAGAATGATGTGCAGGTCCGCGGATGCGCTGCCGAGCAGCGCCGAGGCCTTGCGCTCGAAGGCCTGGCGGGTCATCAGGCCGGTACCGGGGTCGTATTGAGCCTGAATGATGCTGGTTGCTCTCTTCGCCAGCACTTCGGCGACACGTGTCTGATGCGAATCGAAGTCCGGCGCGCTCGGCGGGTTGAACAGCGCGAGCACGCCCATGACCCTTGCCGACGGGTGCCGGACCGGGCAGGCCAGAATCTTGTACGGCGCGGTCACCTCGCTCACCATCTTCGAGATGTGGTTGACGACGATGGTGCGCTGCTGCAGCTGCATCCAGGCCATCAAATGCTGCTGCGCGCGCTGCAGCGCTTGCGGCGCCATGGGCTGGCCGCTGCGCGTCAGCGACAGCGCGATGTTCTTGTCGGGTACCCACAGCGCCGCGAGCGCGCAGCCCATGCGTTCGAGCCCGGTTCTCATGATGACCGCGAATTCGTCCGTATCGCTGGCGGCGGCCGACAGCTGCGAGGAGACTTCCAGCATGAGATCGAGATCGCGTTCGCGCACATTCAGATCGTGTTCGCGGGAGCCCAATTTCGATCGCAGGGTGAGCTCGCGCCGCAGGCACTCCAATGCCGGCTGCACCAGCTGGCGCACGGTATGCAGCGGGCGCGCCTGCGTCAAGGTCCCCGACAAACGGGAGATCAGGCTGACGACACCGAGCAGCTCGATGTGTTCGCCGCGGATCGCGAAGGAGTAGACGGCGTGGTCGGCATTGGGCGTCCGCACCACCCCGGCGAACTCCGCGGTATCCGACAGCGCGTTCGCGATGGCATCTTTGATGACGCCGGGCTCATCGGCGAGATCGTATTCGTCCGAGGCCCATACCAGATTGGAGAAGCCGTCGTGCACGACCACGCCGAGCAGACTGGGCATGAGCATGCGAAGCAAACGGCCATACGGATCGAACGAGGCGTCGGCGGCCGGGCTGTCCATCGCGGTAGACTTGATGTCAAGCACTGCGCATCCTGGCGGGTGGGGGGGTTTGGAACTCGCCGGTCAATGTGCTAGAAACGTGCCGGGCCAGCATTGACGAGAGTCGCAATTCAACGCATCACTTTCAGGGTTTTCCCCAGCTCCTTGACAAAATCGGCAGATTCCTGTGATGCAGATCGCGGATCCTGCCCCGAATCAGGAGCGGCGCGCCAACGCGCCGAGCAGCAAGCGGCCGCCGGGAATCCGAACCACGCGAAACACCGTGCGCCAGAAGCGCCTTGCCTTCGAGTCCAGAGTGGCGAGCGGCAATACTTCGTAGAGATGCGGCAGGGGCTCATGCACGATCGCACTGCGCGCCCGCACGGTCCTGCTCCGGCCGGCGGCGGTGACGGTCAGCGCCGCCGTCTCCGTGCCCCATTCGATGCCGACCTCTCTCACGCTGCGCGACTCGAGCGGCTCGGCGGCGGTGTCGGCGCCGCGCACGAATACATCGATGGGATCAGGCTCGCTTCGCGACAGCCGCCACGCACCCTCGCGCAGGTTCCGCGTCAGAAATGTCCCGGGTATATCGCGCCGCGTATTGGGCCTCATGGCTTCATCCTACGCGCGTTGCGTGTGCTCTGTTGCATGCCGCTCTGTGCATGGGCGGCCGCCGGAGCCGGCGTACCCGCGCCCGTGGCGCAGGTCATCGCGGAACAGCGCCTGCCGCCGAGCGCCGTCAGCTTTGCGATTGTCGAAGTAGAGTCCGGCCGGGTGCTGGCCGGTCAGAACCCGGACACGCCGCGCAGTCCCGCGTCCACCATCAAGGTGGTCACCACCTTTGCCGCTCTGGACATGCTGGGCCCGGCCTACACCTGGCATACGCGGGCCGCGATCCGCGGCACGCTCGACGCAGGGGTGCTCGAAGGAGATCTGATCCTGCAGGGCGGCGGCGATCCGTACATGACTTTGGAGCGATGGTGGAGCTTTGCCCGGGCGCTGCGCGCCAGGGGGCTGCGCTCGATTCGCGGCGATATCGTCATCGACGACACCGCGTTCGCCCTGCCTCCCGGGGATCCCGGAGAATTCGACGGCCGGCCGAATCGCTCGTACAACGTCGTGCCCGACGCCATGATGGTGAATTTCCAATCCATCGAGTTCCGGGTGGTGCCGGACTTGGGGTTGGGCAGGGTGGATGTCATTGCGAGCCCCGCCCCGGCCAATCTCTCGATCGAAAATCACGTGCGTTTCGCCGCGGGACGATGCAGCGGCGAGGCCGGCAGAGTCGATTTCAAAGTGGCCTCCCCGCGCTGGGATCGGGTGGTGTTCAGCGGGGCGCTGTCGCCGCGCTGCGCGGAACAAACCTTTACCCGCGTTCTGCTGCAGCCGGCCACGTATGCGTTCGGCACCTTCGTGGAGCTGTGGCACGAATTGGGCGGCGACTTCTCAGGCGCGCTGCGTATCGAGGCGGCGCCTGCGGACTCATCGCCGCTTCTCAGCTTCGACTCCCTGACCCTGGGCGAAATCGTGCGGCTGACCAACAAATACAGCAGCAATTTGATGGCGCGCCATCTGCTGCTGACCATGGGCGAGGAGCGCTCGGGGGCGCCCGCGACCTTGGAGAAGGGCGCCGCCGCGCTCGCCGACTGGAGCCGCGAACGCGGCCTCGATTTCCAAGGCGTGGACATCGACAATGGGTCGGGACTGTCACGCAGCACTCATATTTCGGTGCTGCAGATGGCGCAGGCCCTGCGCGCCGCGTACCACAGCCCCTACGCGCCGGAGTTCATCGCGTCCCTGCCACTGGCCGGCGTCGACGGCACATTGCGGTCCCGCATGAAGAGGAGCCCGGCGGGCGCCGTTCGTCTGAAAACCGGGCATCTCGACGGCGTCAGCGGAGTCGCGGGTTACGTCACGACGGCCGGGGGGAAGACCTATGTGCTGGTCTCCCTGGTCAATCACAGCCGCGCGGATTTGGGCGCCGGCGAGCCGGTACATGCGGCGCTGGTGAGCTGGATGCTGGACAACCTCTGAGCTTCATGGACGATCGGATCGTTCGTGCACGGGGGCCGGATGGGGTACGCCACCGATCCGGCCCCCTACCGGGCGCTCACGACCATTTACGGACTGTCTTATGGCCGCTCCATGTCCCAGAGGATCGCGCTCACGTCCTTGCGCAGCCAGACGCCGAAGCCCAGGTAGTTGAAGCGGCGACGCAGACGGCGGCGATACCAATCCCCGCTCCGTAGATGCACGGCGCGGTCGGTGCGCGTGCGGTCGCAGTTCGCGCGCCAGTCCGCGCGGGTCAGCGCGGATACGTACAGGGCGGCGCGGGTCAGCTTAGCGAGATTCGCGATGGCGAGCGCGGCATCGGCGTCGTCGAGGTATTGCAGAACGTCGTAGCAGATCACGAGGTCGCTCGGGGTGCGCGGCGCGAAATCGGCCACCGAGCCACGGGTCCATCCATAACGAGAGCAAAGATAGGCGCTCGTCTCCAGCCCCACGTAACGCGCGCGCGGAATCGCGGCGGCGAAGGGCTTGCGCAGCAGCCCGATGCCGCAGCCCGCATCGAGGATGCTGCGCACGGGTATGCCGGCGTGCTGCAGAATCGCGGCGATCAGCCGGGCGCGGCCGCGCATCTCCGCCGCCGTGGTGACCCGGGTCGCCGCGTTGAAATAGTACTTGCGGAAGTAGGCGGAATCGAAGCCCTTGCTTGGATCGCGCAGGCGGGTCACGCGCTCATTCCACGGTCACGCTCTTCGCGAGATTGCGCGGCTGATCGACATCCGTGCCCTTGAGCACCGCCACGTGGTAGGCGAGAAGCTGCATGGGTATGGCGAAAACGACAGGGGCTTGCAGGGGCGACGACGGCGCCGGCATCTGGATGACGGTCACTCCCTCCTCGCTGCTCATTCGCGCCTGGGGATCCGCGAACACGAACAATTTTCCGCCCCGCGCGCGCACCTCCTGCAGATTGGATTTGAGCTTCTCGAGCAGCTCGTTGTTGGGTGCCACCGCGACCACCGGCATGTCCTCGTCGATCAGCGCCAGCGGGCCGTGCTTGAGTTCCGCGGCGGCATAGCCTTCCGCGTGGATATAGGAGATTTCCTTGAGCTTCAGCGCACCTTCCAGGGCGATGGCGTGCAGCGGCCCTCTGCCGAGAAACAGGGCGTGATGCTTGTCCGCGAAGACTTCGGCGAGCTCGCGTATGACCCCGTCCAGCTTCAAGGTCTTCTCGATCAGACCGGGCAATTGCAGCAGCTGCGAAGTCAGCTCGCGTTCCTGCGATGCACCGGCGCCGTTCTTGGCGAGCGCGACGGTCAACATCGCGAGCGCGGTCAGCTGCGTCGTGAACGCCTTGGTCGATGCGACGCCGATCTCCGATCCGGCCCGGGTCAGCAGCACCAGTTCCGATTCCCGAACCATGGAGCTCTCGGCGACATTGCAGATGGTGAGCGTCGACACATACGGCGCGCGCTTCGCGTTGCGCAGCGCCGCGAAGGTGTCGGCCGTTTCGCCGGATTGCGAAATGGTCACGAACAGGGTGTCGGGTGTGATGACCGGATCGCGGTAGCGGTACTCGCTGGCGATCTCGACGCGCGCCGGTATGCGGCAGATCTGTTCGATGAAGTAGCTGGCAACCAGACCCGCGTGGAAGCTGGTGCCGCAGGCCGCAATGTGCACCGCCTTGACCTTCTTGAATACCTCCCGCGCGGACGGCCCAAAGGCGGCATCCAGCAACCTGCCGCCGGCGATGCGCTCCTCCAGCGTTTGCGACACCGCCCACGGCTGCTCGTGTATTTCCTTGAGCATGAAGTGGCGGTACTGGCCGCGCTCCACGGCGTCGGCCGGCAGATCGCTCTCGCGTACCGGCCGCACGGCGCGCGCTCCCGCCGCATCCACGATCTTGATCGAGCCGCGGCGGATCTCCGCCACATCACCCTCTTCCAGGAACATGAAGCGGCGCGTGACCGGCAGCAGCGCGGCCACATCGGACGCAACGAAGTTCTCATCGATGCCGAGGCCGATGACCACGGGGCAACCCTGCCGTGCCACCACGATACACTCCGGGTCCGCCTCGCAGACCACCGCGAGCGCATAGGCGCCCTGCAGTTCGGCGACGGTGCGGCGAACCGCCTCGAACAGCCCGGCGGCACCCAGCCGATGATGGATGAGGTGGGCGACGACTTCGGTGTCGGTTTCCGAGGTGAAGCTGTAGCCCATCGCCTTGAGATCGGTGCGCAGCGTCTCGTGATTCTCGATGATGCCGTTGTGGACGATGGCCACACCGTCGCGCGACAGGTGCGGATGCGCATTGTGGGTGGTCGGAATGCCGTGCGTCGCCCAGCGGGTGTGCGCGATACCCACATGACCGCCGATCGGAGCGGCATCCAGCGCATCCTGCAAAACCTTGACCTTGCCGACGGTGCGCAGTCGCGCGACCCGGCCGGCCTCGATCACCGCGATGCCGGCCGAATCGTAGCCGCGGTACTCCAGGCGCCGCAGACCCTCCATGAGGATGGGAACCGAGTTCCGCTCCGCGACCACACCCACGATGCCACACATACCGGTACTCCGTCGTCGGAAAAAAGGCTGCTTAGTGTGCCCGACCGGGACGGGAAGTCCAGGACCGGCCCCCAGACATCGACGTTTGTGCCGGGACTCAGCTTACTAGCTTTGTCCCGGGACTCGGCCTACTAGTATTAATAAAGCTATAGCATTTACTCACTAGTATAAGCATGTGTATAGTATTATTCAATGAATGATAGTAGTGGCGATAATAGCAGCGGAAGAAAATTCCAAAAAGACCTGAATGGGGGCCTGATTGCCTTGGTGCTGCTGGCAATTCTCAGTCAGTCGGCAGAGGACCTCTACGGTTACGACATTGCCAAGCGGCTGGCAGGCGCCAACGAGGGCGCCGCCGTGTTCAAGCAAAACTCCATTTATCCCGTGCTGCGTGCCCTGTCGGCCGGGCGCCTGCTGACCAGCCGCATCGTGCCTTCGTACGCGGGACCCCCCCGCCGTTACTACCGCATCACCGACCGGGGCCGCGCGGTGCTCGAGGAATGGACGGCCATTTGGACGGGAACGCGCCGCTTCGTCGACGGCTTCCTGGATCAAGGGCGCCTGCCCTGAATCGGCGCGCGCGCGGTGGACGGCGGGGTCAGCGCGAACGGCGCCGAGGTCGAGCGCCGCCAGACCGAGACCGCGAGGCAGCCGCCCCTCAGTGAGCGGCGGCTACCGGTGCGGCGGTGACGGGAGTGATGGATCCGCCGAGCGCCTGAAACAGCGCCGCCGTGTCGGCGTAGCGATTCGCACGTGCCTGAGCCAGAGAGAGCGCCGCCTGCTGATAAGTCTGCTCGGCGCTGACCAGCGCGAGATAGCTGACGGAACCGAGATCGAGCTGGCGGCGCGCCACCTCGAGGCTCTTCTGGGCCGCCACCGCGGAACGGGCGGCCGCGTTCAGCGAGTCGGCATCGGTATTGAGCGCGTGCAGCGCGTCGGCGACATTTTGAAACGCGGTGAGCACGGCCGAGCGGTACTGTGCGCCGGCGAGGTCGAGGGCGGCGTCGGCGGCGCGCTTGCGATGGAGCAGAGTGCCGCCCTCGAACAGGGTCTGACTGAGACTGGCGCCGGCGAACCAGAACCCAGTGCCCGGCTTGAAAAGATCGCCGAGCGCGGTGGCCGAGCTGCCGATATCGCCGGTGATCGTCAGCTGCGGCAGAAGATTGGCGATCGCCACGCCGACCTGCGCGGTGGCGGCATGCAGCTGCGCCTCGGCGGCCCGCACATCGGGACGCCGCTCCACGAGCTGCGACGGCACTCCCAGGGGAATGTCGGCGGGCAGCTGCAATTGATCGAGCTCGAAACGCAGCGGCTTGAACTGCGCCGGGAGATGGCCCGTGAGCGCGGCGAGCAGATCGCGAGTCTGCTGCAACTGACGATTCAACGGCGGCAGTGTTGCTTCCAATTGCGCGAGGGCGGCATCCTGGGCAAAGACGTCGGCCTCGGCGACGGCGCCGAGCTCCAGCTCATGCCGCAATACCAGCAGAGCTTCCCGTTCGAGGCCGATCATGCGCGCCGTGGCGGCAATTTGCGCGCGCAGGCCGGCTTCCTGGATCGCGGCCGTGACGACATTGGCGGTCAAGGTCAGATAGGTGGCGTCGAGCTGGAAGCGGCTCGCCTCGGCCTGAGCCGCCAAGGATTCCACCGCGCGCCGATTCGCGCCGAAGATGTCCGGAACATAGCTCACGGTGACTTGCGGCGTGTACAAATTATAGAGCGCGGCCCCGGAGGAGAGGTTCGGAGACAGGACGCCGACGGCGTCGAGTTCGCGGCTTGCGTCGAAGCCGGCCTGCACGGTTGGAAAGTATGAGCCGCGCTGCGCTGCCGTGTTCTCGAGAGCCTGCCGCAGCGCCGCCTGCGCGGCGCTCACGTTGGGATTGGCGCGCAGCGCCTCGGCCACCAAGGAGTCGATCTCCGGCGATCCGAAGCGCGTCCACCAGTTGCGGGGAACCTCTTGTTCCGCCAGGAACACCTGGGCGGCGCCGCCGGCGCCCTCCGCCGAGACAGTCTGCGCCGGCAACGGTTCGGCGGTGTAGCGGTCGACCGCGGGCGGGGCGGGACGGTGAAAATTCGGTCCCACGCAGGCGCACAATCCCAGCGCGGCGCAGGCTGCGGGCAAAACTCCGCCGAGGGACCGTGCCGTTGCGCTTGATCGCCCGGTGTCCGGTAGCTTCATGCGGGCTCCCGCGGCAATTCGTCGGGCAGCTCCTGCGCCCGCGAGAATTTCAATATCAACACGGGCAGCACCAGTAATATGAGCACCGGCGCCAGCAGCATGCCGCCCACCACCACCAGCGCCAAGGGGCGCTGCACCTGTGATCCGATCCCGGTGGAAAAGGCCGCCGGCAGCAGACCCACGCAGGCCACGATACAGGTCATCATCACCGGACGCAGCTGGGTGCGGCAGGTTTGCAGCATGGCGCCGACGCGATCCAATCCCGACTCGAGGCTCAGATGGTAGTAGGACAGGATCAGAATGCCGTCCATGGCCGCGATCCCGAACAAGGCCACGAAACCGATGGCGGAAGACACGCTGAACGGGGTGCGGCTGACCCACAGCGCGAGAATGCCGCCGAGCAACGCCATGGGGATCACGCTGGCCGCCAGCAGCGCGTCGCGCAGGCTGCCGAAATTCAAGTAAAGCAGCAGAACGATGAGCGCGAGCGACAGCGGCACGGCCACCCCGAGCCGCGCGATGGCTTCCTGCAGATTGCCGAACTCGCCGACCCACTCGAGCCGGTATCCGCCCGGCAGCAAAACCTGGGACTCGACGGCGCGCTGAGCCTCGAGCACCGCGCCTCCCAGATCGCGGCCGCGCACGCTGAACTTGATCGGCACGTAGCGCTGCTGTTGTTCGCGGTAGATGAACGCCGCGCCTGACACCAGCCGCACGTCGGCGACATCCTCCAGAGGGATCTGAATGACGCCGCTGCCCGTGACGGCGGCCGCGGCGATCGGAATGTGCCGTATGGAATCGAGGCTTTGCCGGAACGGCGCGGCAAGGCGCACCATCATCGGGAAATGGCGGTCGCTGCTGCCCTCATACAGATCGCCGGCGCTCTGTCCACCGATCGCCGTCTGTACCACGGCATTCACGTCGCCGGGCGCGAGACCGTAGCGCGCGGCGCGCACCCTGTCGACATCGATGCGAATCGTCGGCTGGCCCAGCGAGCGCAGCACGGCGAGATCCGTGATGCCCGGCACCTTGGCCAGCACCGCGGCGATGCTGTCGGCGGTTTTCTCGAGCGTGTCCAGATCGTTGCCGTAGACCTTGACGGAATTTTCGCCCTTCACTCCCGAGGCGGCCTCCTCGACGTTGTCCTGGATGTACTGCGAAAAATTGAAGTCCACTCCGGGAAACTGCTGCTGCAGCGCGTTGGTCATGTTCTGCGTCAACTTCGCCTTGTCCATGCCGGAGGGCCAGGTTTCGAAGGGTTTCAAGGGCACGAAGAATTCGGCGTTGAAGAACCCGGTCGCGTCGGTGCCATCATCGGGCCGGCCGTGCTGCGAGACCACCGACTGCACCTCCGGATACCGGCTCATGAGCACACGCATGCGATTCACATAGGTATCGCTGTCCTCGAGAGATACGGACTGAGGAAAAGTGGCTCGGACCCACAGATTGCCTTCCTCCAGGCTCGGCAGGAACTCCAAACCCAGGGAGCGCAGGGCGAAGAACGCCACCAGCGCAATCAGCGCCAGGCCGGAAAAGGTGATGATCCGGTTCGCCAGCACGAATTCGAGCGCGGGCTCGTAGACGCGCCGCAGCTGTCGCACGATGAGCGTTTCGCGCTCCTCGACCTTCTGCGGAAACAAGATCAGGCTCAAGGCCGGTGCAATGGTGAACGTCGCGATCAGGCCGCCTGCGATGGCATAGGCGTAGGTCTTCGCCATGGGCCCGAAGATGTGTCCTTCGATGCCGGACAAAGTGAAGAGGGGAACGAAGCCGGCGATGATGATGGCGGCGGCGAAGAATATGGACTGGCTGACTTCGGCGGCGGCGACCGAGATGGTTCCCGTCTTGCCGCGAAAGCCGCTGCGCACGCGGATGCGGTGCAAGGTGCTGGGGCCGTGGCCGAGATGGGCGGTGGCTTCGGCGAGATGCCGGAATATGTTCTCGACCATGATGACGGTGGCATCCACCACCAATCCGAAATCGATGGCGCCGACCGACAGGAGATTGGCCGACTCGCCGCGCAGCACCATGAGCCCGATCGCGAACGACAAGGCAAAGGGGATGGTCATGGCGACGATGACGGCGCTGCGGATGTTGCCGAGAAACGCCCACTGCAGCAGAAAGATCAGCACGATGCCCGCAACCATGTTGTGCAGCACCGTGTGCGTGGTCACGTGAATCAGATCGCTGCGGTCGTAGATGCGCTGGATGCTGACGCCGGGCGGCAAAATGCCGCTGCCGTTCACTTTGTCGACCTCCGCTTCAACCCGCTTGATCGTGGGTATGCTTTGCGCGCCGCGGCGCATCAGCACGATGCCCTGCACGATGTCGTCCACGTCGTCGTAACCGGCTATCCCTAAGCGCGGCAGATTTCCCACCGTCACCTGGGCGACATCGCCGATGAGCACCGGCGCGCCCTGATTATTGGTGATCAGGGTCTGACGGATCTCATCCGCCGAATGAATGAGGCCGACGCCGCGCACCACCGCCGATTGCGCGCCGAAATTCACCGTCTGGCCGCCGACATTGATGTTGGCGTTGCCGAGGGCCTGTAGGACCTGGGGCACGGAGAGTCCATAGCCGATGAGCTTGCGCTGGTCGATCGCAATGTCGTATGTCTTGGTCTTCCCTCCCCAGCCGGTGACGTCGATCACGCCCGGCACGGCCTTGAAGCGGCGCTCCAGCACCCAGTCTTCGAGGGTTTTAAGGTCGGTGACCGAGTAATTGGGGGGTCCCACGACGCGATAGCGAAAGATCTCGCCGATGGGGCTCGTGGGCGATATCTGCGGCTGCGCCCCGTTGGGCAGGCTCGCGAGCTGCGACAGCCGGTTGGTGACCCACTGCTCGGCCTGGTAGTACGTGAAATCGTAGGTGAATTGGACTTTGACATCCGACAGTCCGAACAGCGAAATGGTGCGGATGGCCTGCACGTTCGGAATGCCGGCCATTTGGATCTCGAGGGGAATGGTGATGTAGCGTTCGATCTCCTCGGCCGACTGCCCGGTGCTTTGCGTGACTATGTCCACGAGCGGCGGCACGGGATCGGGATAGGCCTCGATGTTGAGCGTGAGAAAGCTGGCCGCGCCGGCGATGAGCACCATGACCAACAGCACGACGATGAGCACGCGCTGGCGCAGCGCGAAGGTGACGACGGCGTTCATGAGGTGACTACCGCGATCATGAGGTGACGCTGGCGATCATGAGGTGACTGGCGTTCATGAGGAGGCGGGAACCGCCGCTTGATCGATGAACAGGCCGCCCTTGGTCACCACTCGTTCGCCGGGTTTCAAACCGTCGAGCACCTCGACGAGGCCGTCGTTGCTGCGCCCCGTGTGTATGGCCCGCAGCTCGAGCAGGCCGTCGCCGGCCACCACCCAGACATGCGCGGCGTCGCCCTCGTAAACCACTGCGGCGGCGGGAACGGCCGGCGACTCCGACTCATCGCCCGTGATGATGCGGAAGTTCGCGAACATCTCGGGCTTCAGGGCGCCGTCGCGGTTGTCGATTTCGGCGCGCACGGGCAGCCGGTGGGTGACGGAGTCGACGAGCGCGGCGACATAGCTCACGCGAGCCTTGAAGGCTCGCTTCGGATAGGCGAGCACGTGAACTTCCACCGACTGCCCGAGCTTCACGAGCCCGGCATCCGCCTCCCGCACATTGGCGAGCAGCCACACGGTCGAGGGATCGGCGATGGTGAACACCGGCGTCCCGCTCCCGGCTTGCAGTACTTGTCCCGGCCCCACTTGCCGGTCCACGACCACGCCGGCGATGGGCGCGGTCAGTGTCGCAACGGGATTCATGGTTCGCGCGCTCGCAAGCGCCGCGATGTCCGCGGCCGACAGCCCGAGGATGCTCAAGCGATTTCTCACCGAGCTCAAGGCCGTTTCGGCGGTCGTCAGATCGGCTTGGGCCTGCTGCCAGTCCTGCAGGCTGCCGCCTTTTGCGTCGAGCAAGGCATGCTTGCGGGTCTCGTTGATGCGCGCGATCTTGACCTGAGCCGCCGCGGTGCTCAAGTCGTTTTGGGCCTGCACGAATTCGGATGCTTCCAAGGTCGCAAGGGGCGCTCCCGCTTTCACGATGTCGCCCAAGCCCGCAATGACTCGGGTGACCCGGCCCGAATACGGCGAGAATACCGGCGTCGTATGATCGCCGTTGACGGCGATTTTGCCTTCGGTCAATTCCTCGCTGACGAAGCCATGCGTCTGCACGGCCTCCACCGTCAAGGTCTTGAGCTGCTGCGCCGAGGCGCGAAACGTGCCGGGAGGCGACGACGCCCCGGCCGCCGGCGCCTCCTGCGGGCCGAACACGCGGCCGCCCAGCCAGACTGCCAGAGCGGCAATGATCAGCGCCGCGGCGCCGAGACCCGCCACTCGCCATTGGCGGTCACGGGACCATGCACGCCGGTCTATGGATTCCCGGCCCTTCGGAGGCTGACCCTGTTCCTCTGGCGCGTCGCTCATGCGGTGTTCCTATCAGAGAAGTCTCGCATCATTGGGTTCCCGGACTTTAGAAGAGCAAGAATAAAAATTTGAGTCTGTCCCGCCGGCCGGCATGAGCGCCCAGGTGGCGGCCATGCAGGTCCGCGAGCGTCATTTCTTCAGATACTGATGAATGATCTCGATGAGTTCTTCAGCGGCCTGGACCCGCGGATTCTCGCGCCCGGCGTTTGCATCCACCATGTGTTCACGAATGTGGTCTTCGATCACCTCGGCGATGAATCCGTCCAGGGCGCCGCGGCAGGCCGTTGCCTGCTGCAGAACATTGGCGCACTCATCATCCGCCTCGACGGCCCGTCCGATGGCGTCGATCTGGCCGCGCAGGCGTTTGACACGGTTCAGCAGCTTGATTTTCTCCTTCGCGACGTGGCCGATCATTCGAACTCCTTGTATTACCATACCCCGGTAGAGTATATTATCCTGACACATGCCGCTGCGCTTGACCGAGTTTCCATAATTCCCGGCCGGCGAGGATTGTACAGGGCATGCCCCCACACCCAAGTACGCCGGCGAGTGACGCAAAGCTCCAGGCTTGAACCTGAGCATGTCGAGGAGTTCGAGGCATGATGCGTCTCTCGATGAAATTCGCGCTGATCATCGGCATCGTCTGCGTCCGCGCGCCGATCGCCCTCGCGGCCGAGGACGCGTCAGGCAGCGCAGCATCCGAGCAGACGCCCGGCCAGGAGCGCTTCGCGATTCACGGACAGTTGACGTACGTTGAACAAGAGACGGGGTCGTTCACGGCCCCCTACAGCGGGCCGAACAGTCTGTCGCCGAACAGCGGCCGCGAAACGGCGGATACCACTCTCTATATCGGTGCCCGGCTCTGGCCCGGGGCCGAAGGCTGGATCACGCCGGAAATCGATCAGGGTTTCGGGCTCGACAACACTCTCGGTGTCGCGGGATTTCCGAGCGGCGAGGCCTACAAGATTGGCAAGCACGAGCCTTATCTGCGGCTGCCCCGAGCGTTCGTGCGCCAAACCGTCAGCCTGGAAGGCGCAACGGAGGCCGTCGAGTCCGCCGCCAATCAACTGGGCGGCACTCGCGGCGCCGACCGCTGGGTATTCACGGTCGGCAAGTTCGGCGTCACGGACGTATTCGATACCAATCAGTATGCCCATGATCCTCGGAGCGATTTTTTGAACTGGGCGGCGGTCGATGCGGGTTCATACGATTATGCCGCCGACGCGTGGGGCTTCACCGTCGGCGCCGCCGCCGAGCGATACGTGAGATCCTGGACGCTGCGCGCCGGGGTGTTCGATCTGTCCAACATTCCTAACAGTCCGCATTTGGAGCCTGGATTTCACGAATTCCAGATCGATGCCGAGATCGAAAAGCGCTATGAACTGTTCGGACAGAGCGGCCGCGTTCTCATCACCGGGTTCGACAGCCGCGGGCGGATGGGCCTGCTCGATCAGGCCATCGAACTCGCGGCGCTCACGGGGGGCACGCCGAACCCCGCGGACGTGCGCCAGTACCGCAGCCGGCTTGGCGCAAGTCTCGGCCTCGAGCAGCCGCTTTGTGCGGATCTTGGTGTATTCGGGCGGATCGGCAAGGCCGCCGGCAACGTCGAGGTGTATGAGTTCGCGGATATCGATCGCTCGGTGGAGCTGGGAGCCTCGCTCAAAGGAACCCGCTGGCATCGTCCCGACGACACCGTCGGCGCCGTCGCCATCGACAACGGGATTTCGGCGGAACGCGAACGGTATTTGAATGCCGGCGGTCTCGGCATCCTCATCGGCGACGGCAAGCTGCCGCATCCAGGCGCGGAGCAAATCCTCGAGACCTACTATGGCGTGGCCGTGCGCTCCTGGGCGCACGTCAGTCTCGACTACCAATGGGTCAAGAATCCCGGCTACAACACCGACCGCGGCCCGGTATCGATCGTGGCGGTGCGTGTACACGCGCAGTTCTGAATCCGCGAGCCCCGCAGGCCGGCGGTGGCTCGCCCCGTGCGGTCCGCGCTTCACGTACTCGGTAAATCCCGAGTAGATCCTGGAAGTCGTTGATGATATTTCGATCTCAGAGCGCCCCATGCTTAGGTGACAATACCCATCCGTGACACCGGACACGTGACACCGGACACGTGGGGTGTCACCGGCACTGAAGTCTAATGCAAGGGAAGTTCCTGGATGAAGCTCATCACTGCGATTATCAAACCCTTCAAGCTGGATGATGTGCGGCAGGCGATCAGCGACGCGGGCGTGCAGGGCGTCACCGTGACCGAGATTCGAGGCTTCGGGAGGCAGCGAGGTCACACCGAGATCTATCGCGGCGCCGAATACGTCGTAGAATTCGTGCCCAAGACAAAGGTAGAGATCGCCGTGGACGACTCGCTGGTCGATCAGGTGATCGAGGCCATTACCCAATCCGCAAAAACCGGGAAAGTCGGAGACGGCAAGATCTTCGTCTCCGATCTGACGCAAATCGTGCGCATCCGCACGGGCGAGCGCGACTCGCGTGCCATTTAGGGTTGATTCGATTGCCCGCGCCGCGCGTCGGCGCGGGACACCACGGCTGTTTGGACTATTTGGGAGATTCTCGTCGATGAGCAAACGGTGTCGATTGGTTCTTCTTGGGAGATTCTCGTCGATGAGCAAACGGTGTCGATTGGTTCTTCTCGGTCTGGGTCTGCTGTCGATGCCCGCCGCCTGGGCAGACGAGGCGCCCGCGGCAGCAACGCCTGCGGCGGTCGCGGCTCCCGGTGCGTCGGCCGCGGCGCCTCAGGAAGCCGCTCAGGCGGCTGCTTCCGCGGCCACGACGCCGCCGGCACCCACTACACCTGTGATGATCGGCGCCGACAAGATCAATTCCGGGGATACCGCCTGGATGTTGGCCTCCACCGCCCTGGTACTGCTCATGACGATACCGGGGCTTGCGTTGTTTTACGGCGGCATGGTTCGCAAGAAGAACGTGCTCGCGACGCTCATGCAAAGCTTCGCCTGCACCTGCGTGGTGACCCTGCTCTGGTGGTTGATCGGCTATTCCTGGGCATTCACCCCGGGGGGCAGCCCATTCTTGGGGGGCGCCACGCGGGCCTTGTTTCGGGGCATGAGCTACATCCACGGCGAGACGGATGCCAAACTGACGGTGTCGCATCTGGGCCTGACGGTGCCGGAGTCCGTCTATGCGATGTTCCAGATGACGTTCGCCATCATTACTCCCGCCTTGATCGCGGGTGCATTCGCCGACCGCATGAAGTTCTCAGCCATGCTGATTTTCGTGTCCGTTTGGTCCTTGGCGGTCTATTCACCGATCGCCCATATGGTGTGGGAGCCCTCGGGTTGGCTTGCCCTCAAGGGCGTTCTCGACTACGCCGGCGGCACGGTCGTGCATATCAATGCGGGCATCGCCGGCCTTGCGAGCTGCCTGGTCCTGGGCAAGCGCCTGGGTTACGGCAAGGAAGCCATGCCGCCCCACAATTTGACCTGGACGCTGGTCGGCGCTTCTCTCTTGTGGGTGGGCTGGTTCGGCTTCAACGCCGGTTCCGCGGTCGCCGCCGACGGGCGCGCCGGCATGGCCATGCTGGCGACGCAAATGGCGACCGCAGCAGCGGCCCTGGGCTGGATGTTTGCCGAATGGATCACCAAGGGAAAACCCAGCGTTCTGGGCATCGCGTCGGGCGCGGTGGCGGGCTTGGTGGCGATCACGCCGGCCTCGGGCTTCGTCGGTCCGACGCCGGCCGTGATCATCGGCCTGGTAGCGGGCGTCGTTTGCTTCTTTGCGGCAACGTCGCTGAAAAGCGCGCTCGGCTACGATGATTCGCTCGACGCGTTCGGGGTGCACGGCATCGGCGGCATTATCGGCGCTCTGCTCACCGGCGTGTTTGCCAGCAAGGAGATCAGCGGTGCGGACGGCTCGGTACTCACGCAGCTTTGGGGTGTCGGCACTACGTTGATTTACGGCTTTGCCGCGAGCTTTCTCATTCTGACCATCATCGACAAGACCATCGGGCTTCGCGTCACCGAGGACCAAGAGCGCGAGGGCCTCGACATCTCGCTGCATGGAGAAAGCATCGAGTAGGGATACCGCGCAGCGGGTGCCTTCGCCCGTTTGCGCGCCTTTAGAATTTGCGGTGCAGCTGTGTGCCGTCAATGGTGGCGCTGTGGGTTACGCGACCAACTGCCGGACCGCCGACCTGCCCAATCCCTTGAGCATGCGGACCGCCGACGCCTGAGTTTCTTGGGCTCGACATCCTTGGGCTCGACATCAGTCTCGCGGTCGCCCGAGCGGGCATATTCGACGCAGTCAGCCTGGGTTGGTTCGCAGGGCTTGCGCCTCTTGGCCCGCCACTATTATGCGAATCGAGGCTGACTGCACGAGTCGATCCCCCCCGACCGCCGCGGCTGGATTGCCGAGCGGGAGACCCCAGGGCTCGAGCGTTCCGCTGCACCGAATGCAGGCGCTCGGCGTTGCCGCGATCGGTATGAGCGGCACCGCTGTGCGCAGCAGCGGTACGGTGGAGCGGCAAAGCCGCCGCCGCGTTTCCGCCCTTCGAAGCGGCGCCTTTCGAAGCGGCGTCATTGACCGGGTCGGCGTGAGTCGACTCCTGGGTCCCCGGGCGTGCTGTCTTCAGCCCCTTCTGTTCGCCAGGTGCGTTGCCGTCGGCGGCATGGCCCCCCTTGGCTGTCGCCGCAGATCCCGCACCTTGTCCAGATAATTCGGCCGCACGGACCCCGAGGGCGAGCGGCCCGCACGCAAAGAGCGCACACAGCAGCCGAGTAAGCTTCCTCACCCTCCGCCGGCCTCCCGCGTTTCATGGGATGGGAGCATCTGCCGGGGTGGCCGTTCGGCCCCTCTGTCGGAGTTGCTCTCGGCCACGATCTTCCTTCGGTACGACGCGGCCTCGATGCGGTAAATCACTCTGCCGAGGTAGCTCTTCGGCACATAGCAAAATACGTCACCCTGCCAGGACGCAGGGGTGCAACTCTGGTCGTCGAGCGCTTTTTCATAGCCCGCCGCATTCATGCATGCCGGCACTTCCACATCGAGATGCGCCAACGTCGAGCGTGCATCCTCGCCCGCATGGGAACCCTTCGAGCCAAGGATGCAGCGCTCGAGCCGCGCGTGTTGAGCCCCGAGCCCGCCGAGCCAGGTGCGTGCCCCCAACCCGCAGAGACCGCCGAGAACGAACAGCCCGGCGATGAGCGCGACATTGAAAATAGTCCGTCGCGTCATGTTGCTCATGCGCATGTGCGAGGCAGTCATGATGGAGGAGAGGCCGCATCATGCCGTGCGCGATCATCCTTACGCAGGAACATCATTTGAAGGGCCGGCACGATCAGGAGCAATAGAACCGGGCCGATGAGCATGCCTCCCACGACCACGGATGCCAGCGGCCGCTGCACCTGACTGCCGATGCCGGTCGACAGCGCCGAGGGAAGCAGGCCGATGCAGGCGGCCAACGAGGTCATCAACAGCGGACGCATCCGCTGCTCCGCGGCGTGGGCCATGGCCTGAAGGCCACTTAGCCCGCTGACGTTCTTGGTCTGATTGTAATACGTGATGATCAGAATTCCATTCATGACCGACACGCCGAACAATGAGATGAAACCGACGACCGACGAGACGCTCAAGGGCTGACCGGAGACGAACAGCGCGATGACCCCGCCGCCCATTGCAAAGGGGATGCCGGCCAGCGCCAGAAGGCTGTCGCGCAGCGAATTGAACAAGCCCAACAATAGCACCATGATCAACACGAGGCTCAAGGGCACGACGATCTCGAGGCGATGCTTTGCCTGCTGCCATTCGAGATACTCGCCCGCCCATACGAGGCGATAGCCCGTCGGCAGGATCACATTTTTGGCGATTCGCTCCTGCGCTTCCGCAACCGTGCTGCCGAGGTCGCGGCCGCGAACGCTGAACTTGACGGGAATGAACCGCTGCATGGCTTCGTGGTAGATATACGAGGCCCCCGTATCCAAGCTGATCGTCGCCAGCTCGCGCAGAGGAATATACGACGCCCCTCCGGCGGCGTTCTGGTAACCGACTCTGACATCGCCAACTGCGTCGATGTTGTCGCGGTACTTGGGCGCGAGGCGAACCGTGACGTTCCACGAACGATCGCCTTCCAGGAGCGTCGTTGCCACCGCTCCGCCCATCGCCGCTTGAATGACGGTATTCACATCGCCCGTGTTGAGTCCGTATCGGGCAGCCTTCTCCCGGTCGATCGTGATGTTGAGGTTCGGCTGGCCCACGACGTGAAAGGTACCCACATCCTCCATACCTCGGACTTGCTTGATCTGGTCGCTCACCGCGAGGGCGAGCTTTTCGAGCTCCTCTAGATTGTGGCCGACTATCTTGACGGAGTTGGCGCCCTTGACGCCCGATGTGGCCTCTTCGATGTTGTCCTGGATATTTTGCGAGAAATTGAACGTAAGGCCCGGCACGGCGTCGGTAAACTCTTGCAGCAACTGCGCAGTCAACTTGTCCTTGGTCAATCCCGCGGGCCACTCGCTATGGGGTTTCAGCGGCACGAACAATTCGACGTTGGAAAAGGGCGACGGATCGCTGCCGTTGTCGGGCCGGCCATGCTGCGAAACGGCGGTGATGATTTCCGGGTGGCTCAGCAGAATTTCACGGATCTTGGCAACACTCTCCGTGCCCGCCGCCAAGCCCATCGTCGGCGGCATCGACAGGCGGATCCAGTAATTGCCTTCCTCGAGCGCGGGCAGGAATTCGCTGCCGAGCCGGGTCGCCAGAAAGCCCGTGACGAGCAGGAACGCGGCGCCGATCCCGACCATGACGCGCCGCCGCTCGAGCGCCCAGTGCAGCGCGGGGGTATACGCTGCCCGCACCGCCCGCACCACCCTCGTCTCGATCTCCTGCACGTGTTCCGGAAGCAGAATCGAGGCGAGCACCGGGGTGACGGTGAAAGTCGCGAGCACGGCGCCGACCAGGGCATAGCCGTAGGTTCTCGCCATGGGACCGAATATCTGCCCCTCGACGCCCTGCATGGTGAACAGCGGCACGAAAGCGGCGACGGTGATCGCCACGGAGAACAGCACGGCCCGGTCGACCTGCATGGCGCTGATGTAGATGAGGCGCAACCGATCGGTCCACGTGGAGATCGTGTCGATATCTTGTTTGACGCTCGGATCCCGTCCCAGGTGTCCCTCGGCCAAATCCTCCAGCAGATCCCGCTGCTTCTCCTTGCTCAATTGGAAGTTTCTAAAAATATTCTCGACGAGAATCACCGCCGAATCGACGATGATGCCGAAGTCGACGGCTCCGATGGACAAGAGATTGGCATCCTCGCCCTGCAGCACCAGCATGATGATGGAGAAGAGCAGGGCGAAGGGAATGTTGACGCCGACGACGATGGCGCTGCGCAGATCGCCGAGGAAGATCCACTGGATGAAGAAGACGAGAACGCAGCCGAAAACGAGGTTTTCCAATACCGTATGCGTCGTCACATGGACGAGGCTCATCCGGTCGTAGAAAGGCACCACCTTGACTCCGGGGGGAAGGCTGCCGTCGTGGTTCATCGTGTCGATTTCGGCGATGATTCGCGGCACGATATCCTGGGTGTGGAAGGTGCGCCCCATGACCACGATGCATTCCACCACATCGTCGTCATGATCCTTGCCGACCATGCTGAGCCGCGGCACGTTGCCGACGTACACACGGGCCACGTCCCTGATCCGCACCGGCACGCCGCCAGACTGGGTGAGGAGGACATTCTCGATGTCATCGACCTTGTACCCCTTGGTCAAATCATCGTTGCCGCCGTCGTTGAAGAGCCCGATCCCGCGGATGTTGATGGATTGCTGGCCGATATTGATCTCCCGGCCGCCCACGTTGACGTTGGCATTGCCGAGAGCCGTGATCATCTGAGGGATCGTGATGCCGTAGGTCTGGAGCTTTTGCGGGTCGGTCTCGACCTCGAATTCCTTGGTGGGACCGCCGAAGCTGTTGACTTGCACGACGCCGGGAACCGTCGACAGCCGGCGCAGCACGATGTAGTCCTGCACGGTGCGCAGGTTGTCGAGACCGAAATGCGGCGGTCCCACCATCGCGTAGCGAACGACCTCGCCGACGAGGCTCGATTGCTGGATCTGGGCCTGTACGTTGTTGGGCAGCGAAACATTCTGTTGCAGGGAGTATTCGATCTGGGTCTGGGCGAAGTAGAAATCGACGCCGTATTTGAACGTGACCCGAAGGAAGCTCAGGCCATAGAACGAAGTGGAGTTGACGGCCGTGATGTACGGGGTTCCGTAGATGCCGACCTCCATCGGAATGGTGTAATAGCGCTCCATTTCCTCGGCCGACAAGCCGCCTTGCTGCGCCGTGATTTCAATGATCACCGGCGCAGGCTGAGGATAGGCCTCGATGTTGAGCATGGTGAAGGCGGCTATCCCGCCGCCCAGAAACACCATCAAACCCAGCAGGACGATCGCGCGGCGCGTGAGCACGAACGCAAGAACACCTTTCAGCATGCGTGAGCCTTCCTCGAGCCTCAGCCGTCGGTGCTGGGTATGAGCATGTTGTCGAGGAAAACGGCGCCGTCGGTGACCACCAGTTCGCCCTGCTTCAGTCCCTCGAGGATCTGGTCATAACCGTCGCTTTGCAGACCGAGCTTGACCCTGCGCTGAGTGAAGCGATGCTGATCGGTTGTCACCCATATGGTCATGGTGCCGTCGCCCGCGCGCACCACACTCTCGGGCGGCACCGCCGGCGCCACCACAGGATCGCCGACGCGAATCACGAAATTCGCGAGCATTCCGGGCTTGAGGTCGCGCCGCGGATTCTGGATCTCCGAGCGGATGAGCAGCGTATGCAGATTCGGATCGACGGTCGCGCCGACGACCGTGATCTCGCCTTCATACACCTGTCCCGGGTAGGCCATCGTCGAGACGCTCACTTTCTGCCCGACATCGATGAACTTGATGTTGCTCTCGGAAACATTGGCCAGCATCCACACGCTCACCACATCGGCCACCGTATACGGGGCGGGCGCATTGCCGGGCTGTACCAGCAGCCCAGGTTGCGCCACGCGCGCCGTGACCCGGCCGGCGATCGGGCTTGGAACGACCAGGGCCGGATCGATCTTGCGGTTGGCGACGATGGCATCGATCTCGGCCTCCGATTTGCCGAAGACGCGCACGGCGTCGCGGGCCGCCTTGAGCGCGCCCTCCGCGGTCTGCTGATCGGAAATCGCTTGCTGCAGGTCCTTCTCCGCCATGCCCTGAATCTCGTAGAGTTGCTTGGCACGCTCCAGCACGTGCGTCGTCAGATCCAAAAGACCCGCCGCTGCGATCAGATTGGAATCCGCCTGAATGAGATCCGGACTCTCGATGGTGAACAGCGTCTGGCCCTTCTTCACCACATCGCCCACCTCGGCATAAGCTTTGATGATCTTTCCCTGGTAGGGCGAGAACACCTGGACCGCAAGATTTTCGTTGAAGTCGATGCTGCCGACCGCGGTGCGTTCTTGCGGGAACGCATGCTCCGAGGCCGTGCCGATCTTGATGCTTTTGAGCTGCTTGTCGGTCAGTTGCACGGACGGATCGGGTTCAGGCGCGGCTTTCGCCTTCGGGCCCGCACCCGCTGCTCGGCTGTCGTCCGCCCGCGCGCTGAAATGCGTGACTCCGATCAAGGCGCACAGCAGCACCGCACCACCTCCAGCGATCGCCCGCCGCCGCCCGGGGTCCCCCCAAAGGCCCGCCAAATAGCCCCGTACGCGCATTACGATTGCTCCCAGGAAATTCGCCCTCGCCGCAGCGCCCACACGTTGCGGCCTCGACCACACAATGGCGTCATCTCGCATGGGAGGCCACTCGGAAATCTCACAGTACCTGTGGATCGCACCGGCGCGCAGAATCATTCCCGCACCTTGAGGTAGGGAGGTGCGCGCCCGGTTCGGGCTACTTCGATGGAGTCGATGCATGTCGGCCGTGCGTTCATCCGTTATCGTATTGCTGGCCGCGACATCGGCGGCCATGTCCTGCGGCTGTGCCGTCGGTCCTCGCTGGCATGCGCCGAGCGCGCCGGCCGATGCCGGCTATGCGCCCGCGCCCCTGCCGCAAACGACCGCCTCGGCTGCGGTCCATGGCGGCGAAGCACAGCATCTGATCGCCGGCAGGGACATCCCCTTCGAATGGTGGGAGCTGTTCCAATCGCCGGCGCTCAACTCGCTCATCGAAAAGGCGTTCAAGGCCAATCCGAGCGTTGCGGCAGCGCAGGCGGCGCTGCGCCAGGCACGAGAGCTGGTGTCTGCCCAGCAAGGTTTCTTCTACCCGTCGGTGGGAACGACGTTCCAGGCCGAGCGCCACAAGGTGTCCGGCAACACCAATGCGAGCTCGACCATCGGCGTCCAGGGCAATGGCGTCAATCTGCTGCCGGCACTGGAGGATCCGAACCACGAACCGCACAACCTGCCTTCCTACTACACCTTTTACACCGCCGAACTGAGCGTGGGGTTCGTGCCCGACGTGCTCGGATTGAACCGACGGCAAGTCGAGTCTCTGGCTGCCCAGAAGGACGCGCAGCGCTTCGCCCTCGAGGCAACGTACATCACCCTCGCCTCCAATGTGGCCGCCGCGGCCATTCAAGAGGCGTCCGTTCGCGCGCAGATCCAGGCGACGCGAGAGATCATCGCGGCGGATGAGAAATCGCTGCGGATCTTGCGCGATCAGTTCAAGCTCGGCTTTGCCATGCGCATCGACGTGGCGGCGCAGGAAGCGGCGCTGGCGCAGATCGAGAGCACTCTGCCGCCGCTGCAGAATCAGCTCGAGCAGACTCGCGATCTGATCCGGGCGCTCGCCGGCGATCTGCCTACCGGCCCGGAAGGGACGTTCGAGCTCGATGCGCTGCGATTGCCCCCGGAGCTGCCGGTGTCCGTGCCGGCCAAGCTCATCGAACAGCGCCCGGACGTCAAAGCCGCGGAGGCGCAACTGCATGCCGCGAATGCTCAGCTGGGGGTTGCCGTCGCCGACATGCTGCCCCAATTCTCGATCACCGGCGAGTACGGGGGCAGTGCCACGCAGATCGGCCAGATGTTCAGCGCGGGGGGCCCGTTCTGGAACCTCTATGGAAGCGTCACTCAACCGATCTTCCAGGGAGGAACGTTGCTGCACCAAGAACGGGCCGCCAAGCAAGCTCTGAAGCAGGCCGCGGCGCTCTATCAGACCACGGTCATTACCGCCTACCAGAACGTCGCCGATACGCTGCACATCTCCATGTCCGATGCCGAGGCGCTGGCCGCCGACGTCGAGGCGGAGACGTCCGCGAAGGTGGCCTATGACCTCACCCGCCGTCAGGCGCAAATCGGCTACGTCGATACGCTGACTCTGCTCAGCGCCGAGACCGCTTATCAACAGACCCTGCTCACGCGCGTGCAGGCACAGGCCACGCGCTATGGCGACACGGTCGCATTGTTCCAGGCACTCGGCGGCGGCTGGTGGAACCGCAAACAGGTAGCCGCCCGATGACAACCATTGGCTGCGCAAGCCGGCAAATCCGCGCCGCCCTGGTCGTTGCCGCCGCGGCCCTGGCCTCGAGCTGTGCCGTCGGGCCGGATTTTCACAAACCCCAGGCACCCGCCAACGCCGGCTATTCACCAGAGCCGCTGCCGGAGGCGAGTTCGTCCACCGATATTCACGGCGGGGAGGCGCAGCACTACATCGCGGGCCGCGATATCCCGTTCGAGTGGTGGCAGCTGTTTCAGTGTCCGGCACTCAACTCACTCATCGCCAAAGCTTTCAAGGCGAATCCCACCATCGCGGCAGCGCAGGCGGCTCTGGCCCAGGCCCAGGAACTGGTGTACGCGCAGCAGGGTTTCTACTATCCATCGGTGGGCGCCACCTACCAGGCCGAGCGTCACAAAATCGCCGGCAACCTGACCAACGATCAGGCCCCCGGCGTGCAGGGCAACGGCGACAACCTCTCGGCGCCGCGACAAACGCCGGGTGTGGCCCCCTACACGGCCCCGCTCTATTACAATTTTCAGACGGCGGAACTCACGGTGGGATTCGTACCCGACGTGTTCGGCAGCAATCGGCGGCAAGTGGAGTCCCTGGCCGCACAGACGGAGGTGCAACGCTTTGCGCTCGAGGCCACCTACATCACGCTCGCCTCGAATGTGGTCGCCGCGGCCATCCAGGAAGCGTCCGTTCGTGCCCAGATCCGCGCAACTCGAGAGATCATCGCGGCGGACGAGAAAGCCTTGCAAATTCTGCGCGATCAATTTCGCCTGGGGCTGGCCATGCGCATCGATGTCGCGGCGCAGGAGACCGCACTGGCGCAGGCAAAGGCCACGCTGCCGCCGCTGCTGCTCGAGTTCGAGCAGACCCGCGATCTGATTCGCGCCCTGGCCGGTAATCTGCCCAACAATGATGTGCCCGAGACCTTCGAGCTCGATGCGTTGCAGCTACCCCCGGAGATACCGTTGAGTCTGCCGGCCAAGATCATCGAACAGCGGCCCGATGTTCGAGCCGCAGAGGCGGAGCTGCATGCCGCGAACGCCCAGGTCGGCGTCGCCGTGGCCGCGATGCTGCCGCAATTCTCGATCACCGGGTCGTACGGCGGCAATGCGGACCAATTCAGCTGGATGTTCCGCCACGGCGGCCCGTTCTGGAATTTGATCGGCGACGTCACTCAGCCCATCTTCCAAGGCGGCACGCTGCTGCACCGCAAGCGCGCCGCTCAGGAGGCCCTGAAGCAGGCCGCGGCACAGTACCAAAGCGCGGTCATCACCGCCTATCAGAACGTGGCCGACACGCTGCACGCATCGCTGTCCGATGCCGATACGCTCGGCGCCCAAGTCGATGCAGAGAACGCGGCGAAAGTGGCCTACGATCTGACCCGCCGGCAGATGGAGACGGGCTATGTCAATTATCTGATATTGCTCAGCGCAGAAACCGCTTACCAGCAAGCGCTGCTCAACCGCGTGCAGGCGCAGGCTACCCGCTACGGGGATTCCGTGGCTCTGTTTCAGGCCCTCGGCGGTGGTTGGTGGAATCGCACGGCGAAGACCGCCGCGATGAATGCCGGCCGCGATACCTCACGCTGAATTTCGGCTCAATCGCCGATCGGGGGCTCGGCATTGATCACGAGCCGGTAGCCGACGCCGAGTTCCGTGAGGATGTGCCGCGGCCGGGCGGGGTCGGCCTCGAGCTTTCTGCGCAGGCTGCCGATATAGACCCTCAGCGCACGCGAGTCATTGCGGTGCGGGCCCCAGACCTCTTTGATGAGCGCCGCGTGCGTCATGATGCGATCGCCGTAGCGCGCCAGAGTCTCCAGTATGCGATGCTCGAGCGGCGTGAGGCGCACTTCCCGTCCATCCCGGCGACGCGCGATGCGCCTGCCAAGGTCGATCGACACGTCGCCGAGTTCCAGCACCCCCATTGGCAGCTCGCCGCGCACGTGCCGCCGCACTGTCGCCCGCACCCTGGCAAGAAGTTCGGGCGCACTGAACGGCTTCATGACGTAGTCGTCCGCGCCGTTCTCGAATGCCGCGAGACGCTGCGCTTCGGCGGTGCGCGCCGACAGCACGATGATGGGCACCGGCGACCAGGCGCGAATGGCGGTGATGACGTTGAGGCCGTCTCGGTCCGGCAGGCCCAGATCGACCAGGACCACATCGGGTCTGTGCAGCCGCGCGTCCTGTTCGCCGCGAGCGGCAGTCTCGGCGAGTACCACTCTGAAGCCGTTTGCCTCGAACAACATGCGCAGAATGTTCTGGATGGCCGGATCGTCCTCGAAGACCAGGACAAGATGCATCGCCTCGGTCATGCGTGTGTGTTTCCTCAGCGTCTGGTGCGGCGCCGGTTTGAGCAACAAGGCGGCCTGGCACGCGCTTGCGCAAACACACCCCTGCATCGAGTCTGCCTTCGTTGCGCGGTGACGTCAATCGGGCCCCGACCGCGGCGGTGCGCTCACGCTCCGTTCGAAGAATCACTGGGCATTACGGCCGAGCAGCGCTTGCATCCTGGCAAGAAGTTCCGGAGCGCTGAACGGCTTGGCGACGTAGTCGTCGGCGCCCGCGTCGAATGCCGCGTGTCTTTGCGATTCCAGCGTGCGGGCGGTCAGCACGATGATCGGCAGGTGCGACCAGGCGCGTATTTTTCGAATCAAATGAATTCCGTCCCGGTCGGGCAGCCCCAAGTCGACGATGGCGAGGTCCGGACGATGCGACTCCGCCTCGCGGATCGCGAGGTCGCAGGTATTGGCGGCAACGACCCGCATGCCGTTCGCCTCGGCGAGAAAGCGCAGGACATCTTGAATTCCCTGGTCATCCTCGACGATGAGAACGACGGGCATCGCGTCACTCTCGAGGCCGCTCCGCCGGCGGCACACGAGGTTCGATGGGCAGCGTGATCTCGAAGCGCGCGCCGCCTCCCGCGTTATCCGTGGCGTGAACATCTCCGCCGTGAAGGCGCGCCGCCGCACGGCAAATCGCAAGTCCAAGCCCGACCCCGACGATGTTGCTCTCGGCGCGGCCGCGCTGAAACTTCTCGAACAGGCGCTCGGGGTCGCCGGGCGGAAAGCCCGGCCCGTTATCGGCGACAATCAACGAAATGTGCTTCGCCTGCGCGGCGGCGGAAATGGTAATGGTCGTGCCGGGCGGCGTATATTTCGCAGCGTTTTCCAGCAGGTTGCTGAGTATCTGCACGATCAAAGTCGCCTCGACCGAGACCAGGGGCAGGTCGGCGGGCAGCTCCAAGGCGATGCGCCATCGGGCGAGACGGGCCTGGTTCGCACGCAATGCAAGCGTCACCAGATCGTCGATCGCATGCCAGTCGGTGCGCAGAGCGCCGCGGCCGAATTCCATTTGCATCAAATCGAGCACATTGGTCAGCAGCTGCGACATGTCGCGCGCCTTGCGTTCGATCAAATGACCCAGCGTGGTTCTACGGTCGGCGTTCAGCGCGTATTCCGGCTGTGCGATCAGGCTGCCGGCGCCGGCGATCGCCGACAGAGGCGTGCGCAAGTCATGAGAGATCGAAGCCAGCAGCGTGTTGCGCAGCAGCACGCGCTCGGCGGAGATCCTCGCCGCCTCGGCAGCTTCGGCGAGACGTGCTCTTTGCAGCGACAGGGCGAGCTGAGCCGCGAAGGCATCCAATAGAGTGAGTTGTTCCGCGGGCAGCGCGCGGCCCGGGGGTTGCGGACACACAACGATCACGCCCTTGACCCTGCGTGTGCCCTGCAAAGGCAAATAAATGGCGTCCTTGATGCACCGCTCACCGCGGGCGACGACGTCTTGGGCGAACTGCGGATCATAAGCCGGCACGGGCGGTGCATCATTGCCGGCGCATTCCTCGGCCGCCGACACCTGCGACAGGCATCCATCCGCGTCCGCGATCAGCACGACCGCGGTACTGTGAAAGACCGCGCAGATATGCCGGACGGCCGCCGCCGCCATCGCATGGGCATCGGTTGCAACCGCGAGCTCCCGGCTCATGGCGTATAGCACGGTGGTGCGCTGTTCGCGCGCATCGGCGATCTCACGGTGACGCCGAATGCTGACCATGAGGTTCGCGATGGTCAAGGCGACGACCAGCATCACACCCAGCGTGAAAAGATACCGCGCGTCCTCCACATCGAAGCTGAACACCGGCGGCACGAAGAAGTAGTCGAACGCGAGCATGTTGCCGACCGCGAGCAGCACGGAAGGGCCGCGTCGCAGCCGCAGCGCGCCGAGGCTCGTTCCCAGCAAGTACAGCATCACGATGTTGACCAGGCCGAAGTAGGGAGACAGCGGAAAGGCGACCGCCGTGCACAGCGCGGTGATCGCCAGCGCGCGCGCATAATCGGACCAGCTCCACGGCGCGCCCAGCGCCCGCGCTTCGCCTACGAGCCGCAGGAGAAATGCCCGACCCCGGCGCCGGCTCGCGGCCACAGCCACGCGCAGGCGTATCCGGTGTGAATCTCCTTGCGATAGCGGCAAGGAGGTTGGATTGCGCGTGAAATTCGTCCAAAACGCTAGGTTCATGTCTCTCGCGCCCCTGGCGATACACGAGGTACCGCATCCGGCAGAGTATTCAAGACGGTGTAATGATGCCGTAAAAAAATCGCAGGTCACGGATGGCTCCGATGTCACCGGGGCCGCGGGCGAGCGCGGGGCAAGCCCGCCGAAATCGCGCCTTTGGTGTTTGCAGGAAATGGCGGTCTGCCGTTCGGGTGGCCCTCGGCTACCGGGCAGGGTTCGGGCGGCCCTCGGCTACGGGCAGGGATTGAGCGCTCGAGCTGCGCTGATCTTGGCTAGCGTGGCGGGCGTGAACAGGACCTGTACGTTGGGCGAGCTGTCCGAGACATCGATGCCGTTGCCGCGGATACCTTGCGCCATTCCGATGACGATGTGCTTTCGTCCGTTGAAATCCCCGTAAAGGGGCCCTCCGGAGTTGCCGCGCGCGGCTTGAATCGTCGACTCGATGTAGGCGCCGGCGGTACTCGCCCAGACGACTCCGACGATTTGACCTTCCGACCCCCACAAATCCTTCAATTCGAACCCATCGCCGCGCCGCTCTCTGAGATCGGCCGGAAACCCGGCCAGCGAGAGCCGCAGGTTTCTCGGCAGTTGCGCGCCATCGACGGCGCCGATGGTCAACGGCCTGATAGTGTCGTCCACATTGGCCGCGAGCCGAATGAGTGCCCAGTCGTTTTCCGGGTTGTGGACGAGGTCGTTCACGATGATCGCGTCGCCATGCGCAACGGCCGCTCCGTTCAGCAGGAACTTGAGCCCCTGCAATGCGCCCCTGTTTCCCTCGCCCTCGGTTTGGCCGACGCCAAACTCCATGGATTTACCATCCGGTGGATGGATGACGATATCGTCGGCGTACACGGCGTGCATGCTGGTGAGCACGTGACATCGATCGATGAGAAATCCGGTTGAGGCGCTGTAGCCCACGGCCGACCTTTTGAGGTCGGCGGGCCAGACCGCACCCACCGCATTCAGGAACGCATAATCTTCGTGATTGCGATTGTTGCGCGGGTGCAGCCGATCCCTGACCACCCGATTGTCCGGCGTCAGCGCGCGAGCCGTGCGCCAGACGCCCGGCATGCTCCTGACCGCCATTGGAGCAAGAATCGTGAGGACGACCAGCCCCAGAAAGGCAAGTGGCCAGCCTGTGCGACCGGACATTCTTGCACCCCTCACGCTCGCGGCCGGGGATGCGGGCCGCGAGCGTGAGGAAAAGGGCCGGCTGCGCGTGGCCGCGCCCAGAGGAACCTGTCTGCTCCTAGAACTTCACCATGAGGCCGGCGCCCACGACGACTTCGCGCGTGCGAAGATCCGGGAACCAGTCACCCGCGCTGCAATTGCCGGTAGTCGGATCGGCGCCGCCACCCACGCAGCTGGCCGGTGCGCCGTTGTTGCCGCCGGGAGGCGTGATGCCGCCTGACCCCGACCAGTAGGGAACGCTCGAATGGCGGAACGTCGCTTCGGTCCACCAGGTGATCCAGTCGTTCGGCATGTACTGCAGATTGATTTGCGAATCCCACTGATAGAGCTTCTGTCCCGGCTGCTGAGTAAAGTACGGCGAGCCGCTGGCGGCCGTCGCGCCATTGATGGGCGGCGTGAGCGCCAGATAGCGGCCTGGATTGTTCATGAAGCCGCCGCCGACCGTCACCGCGTACAGATCGTTGTGGAACCAGGTACGGTCGTAGAGCATCACACCGAGAAATTCCTCCTTGTTGGGACCTTGCGTACAGTGGACGCCGCCGCCGTATTCGCAGCCCCAATCCCACGTCAAGCTGAATGCCATCTTGGATACGCCGTTGCCGCCCAGGCCCTTGGCGTCGTAATACTTGTACAATAGGCTGTCGTCCTCGTGAACACGGGTCACGTTGGCGTAGTTGACGGGTGGCCCCGCGCCGACGTAAGACCCGGCCGCGGCGTTGGGATTGCCTCCGTTCTGCGGCTGGCAGTTCACGTCCATGGTGCCTAGGCCGTTGTTGCTGTTGGCTTGGCAGGGCAAATTATCCTGTCCGACGCCGTAGCTGTTGAACACCAGTTTGAGGTTGTTGCTCGGGATCCAGAGGATCTGTCCGCCGAAACCCGGATGGCGGTTGAATTTCGCATAGGATTGCCACCCATTGATCAGCCAGGGTTCGATCTTGAGGTTCTGCGTCGGAAACCACTGCACACGCAATCCGTTGAAGAACCAGGGTGTGTTGGATGACACGTACGAGGGCTGATAGGTCCAGTTGTCGAAGTTGTAGTAGCTGAACAGGCCGATGTAAGAAACGAAGACACCTGCGTCCACGTTGAGGCCATGGCTCACGTCGAAGTGATAACCGGCGTTCGCTTCCGAGAAGTACCGGTACGCATCTTGAAGGTCCCACTGGCCAATCTCGCCGCTGGCATCATTGCGCGGCGTGGTCGTGGCGAACATGCCGAACATCGAGAGAAAGCGGGCTCGCACATTGTTCCAGTGGAAGTCGCCGCCAAAGCTCACCTGTTCGATCTGGAATTCGCCGGAGCGAAACACTTCGGTCGAGCCGTCGACGGTGTGGTCGCTCGGGTGGTTCAGGCTTTGCAGGTAGTTCACGTCCAAGCGAATTTCAGGCGTGAAGAACTTGGTGTCGAATATCGGCGACTTCTCGCGTGTGTTGCCGTTGAGCCAGCCGATGTCGCCGACGTTGGCAAACGGAGTGACGGTATCGACTTCCGGACTGGGTTCAGGCGCCTGGAGTGCCTCGGGTACCGTCGGTACCGCGGGAGCGGCAGGCCGGGGCGGAACCTTGGCCGCAGGCTTGATGGGAGCCAAGACTGCGGACCAGAGCGATTCGGTCTGGGCCGACCCGGTCATCGCCCCGGTCATTGCCCCGGTCATTGCCCCGGTCATTGCCCCGGTCATTGCCGAAGAGTTGGCCGTCGCCGTGAACTCCTCTTGTCCCGCCGGTTTTTGCGTGGCCGCGAGTGCCGGCTGCGCCGAGGGAGCCGCCGTTGCCGCGTTCATCACCAGGTCATGGCGAAGCGCTTTGCCGGCGAGGACTTGCAGCGTGGGCGCCGTGACATCCGAATAGCCATCGACCTGCACGGTGACAGACCACGCACCGGGCGCAAGATCGGCAAAGGAATAGATTCCATCGCTGCTCGACACCGTTGCACGAATGCTGCTGCCGTCCGTCCGCGCGGCCGTGACGGTCGCGCCGGCCATGGGCAGCTTCGCCGAATTCGTCACGATCCCGACGATCGTGCCAGCCGATGTTCTGATCACCGGCGCCGGGGATTCCTCTGCTTGGACCGCCGGCAAGAGAAGCGCCGTGGCGGAAATGGCTACCAAAACACCCTTCAGATAGCGCTGAAACGTCATTGATCTCATCCTTCTGTTCCCTTTTTACAACCCCCGGTGTCGTTCGCTCCGGGGCGGCCCAGTGTACGGTCGGCGGCAATCGCGGGTAGACCAATGTGTGTTAAGAAACGGCTGCGCCGTATTAGAAAGTCGTTAAGAAAATTCGGGCAGGGGCGCCGCCGTCTCGCATTGCGGTTCGCCGCGCGCGGTGTTCAAGTTCGCCGCAAGGGCGGGCAACTGCACCGTGAAGCGAGAGCCTTCACCCTCGCGGCTGTTCAGCGTGACGCTGCCCTTGTGCAGTTCGATTATCGTTTTCACCAGATACAATCCGACCCCGCTGCCGACGATGCCGGTCGTATTGCTGCCGCGATAGTAGCGTTCGAAGACTTGGCTTCGCTCGCCTTCCGGGATGCCGATCCCATTGTCTTCGATGACTGCCACGATCTGTGCATCGTGTCTTACTGCGGTCACTTGGATGAGGCCGGCATCGGGCGAATACTTGACCGCATTCGACAGCAGATTGCCGAAGACCTGGCTCAGCAGACTCGCGTCGCCATAGACCAGGAGCGGTTGCGGCGGCAAGCGGTCGAGGATTTCAGCGTCAGGCGTCAGTTCCTGCTGTAGATTGCAGATCTCGCGCACGAGCGCCGCCAGGTCGACCTGCGTCGGATGGTAATTGAGTTCGATGCGGCCGTCGATCAGACGCGCGGAGCCGATCAAGTTGTTGATCAGTTGCGTCATGCGGCCGACCGTGCTGCGCACCTTGCGCGCCCGCTGAGTCAGCTCATCGACGGTCAACCGATCCCGCATCGAGATGAACCGTTGAGCGTGGCCATCGATGATGGCCAGGGGGGTACGGAACTCGTGCGACGCCATCGATACGAAATTTCGCTGCAGCAGCATCAGTCGCTGTTCCTCGGCAAGCTTTTCCTGCAGCTGGGCGGCCTGCTGCGCCAAGGCGTGGCGATTCTGCGCCAAGTCGATGGCGTTATTGCGAAACACCACGACGGCGCGCGCCATTTCGCCGATTTCGTCCTGCCGCATGGTGCCGTGCACTTCGATGCTGGTTTCGTTCGCGGCCAGCCGGTGCATGCGGTGCGCCAGTTGGACCAGCGGGACAGAAATCGACTTCGTGACGTGCACCATGGCGCCGGCCACCAATAAACCCGCAAGAATGATGGTGAGGGCAATCCGGCCGCGCGCTTGGGCATAAACGATGTCCGACCGCTCGCTGGCTTCACGGGCGCTCGTGACATTGCGATCGGTGAGTATTCCGAGGGTGTCGCTCGCGGCATCGTAGGCCGACTTCGACGCTTGGTTCTGCAGGCGCATTGCGCCGGCCGGCGCCGCGCCGGCCGCCAACGCCTGTCCCCGCGCGACAACGCTCCGATAGCCGCTCCATTGCGCCTCGAAGCGCCTGTACAGATCATCCTCCGCCGCGTCGTGACGAATTTGCCGATACGCGTGTTGCGCGGCGGCGATGCCGCGGTCCAGATCGGCCATCTGCCGCAGGGACAGCATCCGCTCGCTCGAGCTGTCGGCGCGCAGCATGGCGGCCTCGGCCGCCGGGAAGTCCGTCGTGAGATTGTTGAGGTCGCCGAGAGCCCGCGTGCTGGGCAGCCAGCGTGTGCGGATTTGCGCCGACGCGTCGTTGACGTAGCTCAAGCTGCTCAGGCTCTCCAGCCCGAGAACGATGACGAGCAGGAACAGAAACAAGAAGACCAAGGACAATCTGCCCCTGATCGATTGCGCTCCCTTCAAGGTGTGATATCGCATGGCGGCTCGCGCAGCCTATCAGGGTCGGCTTCGCGGTATCACCTGGAATCGACTCGGCGGAAAAATTTTACCTTTTTTTAATACGGCAGCTGCTAGGGTTTCCAATGCATGAACTCGCGGGAATGCACATCGACCGTGATCGAAGGGCGTCGGACGATCCTCTGTATCGAGGACGACCGCGACACCGCGGATTTGATATGCGAGGAACTGATCGACCGCGGCTTCGAGGTTCGCGTGGCCTACAACGGCCGCGACGGACTTGCCGCCATTCTGAAGGAGCCGCCGGATCTCGTGCTGTCCGACGTGGGCATGCCGGGAATGTCCGGGTTCGAACTGCTGGGAACGCTCACCGCCATGGAGCCGCGGTTCGAAAGCATGCCTTTCGTATTCCTCACGGCGCTGAGCGACCACGACAATGAACTCAAGGGCTGGCAATTGGGCGCCGACGACTATCTCACCAAACCCGTGGACTACGACGTGCTTGCAGCGCTCATTACAGCGCGGCTTGCTCGAGTGGCTCGCAGCGCCGTCTGGCCGAAACAGGTGGGCTTGCGCGAACGCGAGGTCGAGACGCTCACCTGGGCCGCCCGCGGCAAAACATTCTGGGAGATCGGTGAAATTCTCGGCTTGAGCAAGCGCACCGTCGAGTTTCACCTCGAAAACGCACGCAGGAAGCTCGGTGTCGCCACGCGTACTCAGGCTCTGATCAAGGCGGCGACCGGACATCTCATCCAGCCCTGAGTCGGCCGCGCCACGCGGGCTCAAGCTGATTTCGCCGCCGCAAAGCGGCCCACTCACGGCGCTTTTGGGGTTCGCGCCCGCGACGCCTTCAAGGCTTCGGCTGCTTCAATTTGGCGTCGATGGACGCCGCCTTCTCTGCCTCGTCGAGCTTTTTCGGCCGAGTCCATCCGGCGACGGTGGTTTGCCGGGCTCGGGTCAGCGTGAGTTCCCCGTCCGGCGCGTTCTGGGTAATGGCCGATCCCGCCCCGATGGTCGCGCCGGCGCCGATTCGGACCGGCGCCACCAGCATGCTGCCGGAACCGATGAAGGCGCCGTCGTCGATGACGGTGGGCCACTTGTTCTGGCCGTCGTAGTTGCAGGTGATGGTGCCGGCGCCCACGTTGACCGTCTCTCCGATCCGGCTGTCGCCGAGGTAGGTCAAATGGTTCGCCTTGCTGCCGGCGCCGATTTCGGTGCTCTTGACCTCGACGAAATTGCCGATGTGCACGTCGTGATGCAGTCTCGTGCCCGGCCGAATCCTCGCAAAGGGGCCGATCCGGCAGTTCTCCGCCACGACCGCGTTGTCGATGACGCTGTTGGCGAACACCTCCGTGCCGGCTCCGATCTGCGAATTGCTGAGCACGCAGTTGGGCCCAATTTTGACGCCCGCGGCCAATGCCACCCTGCCGAGCAAGACCACGTTGCTGTCGATGAACACATCGCGCCCGACTTCGACGTCGCCGCGGATGTCGATGCGCGCCGGATCCGCGAGGGTGGCGCCCGCGAGCATCAGCTCTTCCGCCCGTTCGCGCCGGTACAGGCCCTCCACCCGCGCAAGCTGCACCTTGTCGTTGACGCCGAGGACCTCGGACGGCCGCGCCGTTTGCACCGCATCGACCCGGTCGCCCGCCTGCACGGCGCCCGCGACCACGTCGGTCAGATAGTACTCGCGCTGCGCGTTGTTGCTGCCCAAGCCGAGCAGCCACTCGCGCAGGCGCCCGGCGGGAGCGGCCATGAGTCCCGAATTGAGCTCCCGTATCTTCAGCTGCTCCGAGGTCGCGTCGCCGTGCTCGACGATGGCGCTGACAAGGCCGTCGGCGCCGCGCACGATGCGCCCATACCCGACCGCGTCGTCCAGATCCACGGACAGCACGGCAAGCGCCCCCGTGTTGGCCACCTCCACCAGCTTCTTCAGCGATGGCGCGCGGACCAGGGGCACGTCGCCGTAAAGCACCAGCACGGCATGATCATCCGGTATGACGCACATGGCCTGCATCACGGCATGCCCGGTGCCCAGCTGGTTGGCCTGCAGCACCCACTCGACGGGCTCGTGCGACAGGGCGGCCTGCACCTGCGCACCGCCATGGCCATAGACGACATAGATGTCGGCGGGCTCGAGTTCGAGCGCGGTGCGAATGACGTGTTGCAGAAGGGGCCGCCCGGCCAGGGGCTGCAGCACTTTCGGCAGGTCGGAGTTCATCCGCTTGCCCTGACCCGCCGCCAGAATGACTACGGAAAGCTGCATGAAGGTATTGTCTGCGATTCCTGGCCCGAGCTATTCATGAATGACGGAAAGCCTGAAGGAGGCTGGATCGGGCAGGCATTTTCCGGAGCGTGAAAAACAGGATGTTTTTCCCGCAGCCCCCAGGGATGGGTTTACGGCGGTCCGGAAAATGCCTGCCCGATCCAGCCTCCGTGCACGGGAAAGCTTATCGTTCACAGCTGGTTCCGGCTAGCGCTTCTTGCGCAGACGCTCGATCGCGCGCAATTGTGCCACGGCGCGCGCAAGCTCGGCCTGCGCCTCGGCGATATCGACCTTGTCGCCGCGCTCCCGCACGGCGTCCTCCGCCCGCTGCTTCGCCGCCAAGGCGGCGGCTTCGTCCAGATCCTTCGCCCTGGCCGCCGTATCGGCAAGCACGGTCACCAGGTGCGGCTGGATTTCCAACGCGCCGCCGCCCACGTAGAACGACTGTTCCTCCTGGCCCTCGGCCTGTACGCGGACTTCGCCGGCTTTCAAGGTCGTCAAGAGCGGGGCGTGCCGCGGCGCGATGCCGAGCTCGCCCTGCGAGCCCGGCGCGAACACCATGGTCGCCTCGCCGGAGAAAATCTGTCCCTCGGCGCTGACGATATCGACATGAATGGTGTTGGCCATGATTGCCTCAAGCCAGTGTCTTGGCTTTCTCGACGGCTTCTTCGATGGCGCCGATCATATAAAACGCCTGCTCCGGCAGATGATCGTACTCGCCGGCGACGATGGCCTTGAATCCGCGGATGGTGTCCTTCAGCGGCACGATCTTGCCGTCTTGACCGGTGAACACCTTCGCCACGTTGAACGGCTGAGACAAGAACCGCGTGATCTTGCGCGCTCGGTACACACTGAGCTTGTCCTCTTCCGACAGCTCGTCCATGCCGAGAATCGCAATGATGTCCTGCAACTCTTTCGCACGCTGTAAAACCGCCTGCACGCCGCGCGCCGTGTTGTAGTGCTCTTCGCCCACCACGAGAGGGTCGAGCTGGCGGCTGCTGGAATCGAGAGGGTCGACCGCCGGATAGATGCCGAGCGAGGCGATCTGACGCGACAGCACCACGGTCGCGTCCAAATGCGCGAAAGTCGTTGCCGGTGACGGATCGGTCAGGTCATCGGCCGGCACGTAGACGGCTTGAATCGAGGTAATGGAGCCGGTCTTGGTGGACGTGATGCGTTCCTGCAGAACACCCATTTCCTCCGCGAGGGTCGGCTGGTATCCCACCGCCGAAGGCATGCGGCCGAGCAGCGCGGATACTTCCGTGCCCGCGAGCGTGTAGCGGTAGATATTGTCGACGAAGAACAGCACATCGCGGCCCTTGCCCGAGGCCTGCTTCTCATCGCGGAAATATTCGGCCATGGTCAAACCGGTGAGAGCGACGCGCAGACGGTTGCCCGGCGGCTCGTTCATCTGGCCGTACACCATGGCCACCTTGGACTTCGACAGATCGTCCTTGTCGATGACGCCCGATTCGATCATCTCATGATAGAAGTCGTTGCCCTCGCGGGTACGCTCGCCCACGCCGGCAAACACGGACAGGCCGCTGTACTGCTTGGCGATGTTGTTGATGAGCTCGAGCATGTTCACGGTCTTGCCCACGCCGGCGCCGCCGAACAGGCCGACCTTGCCGCCCTTGGCGAAGGGCACCAGCAGATCGATGACCTTGATGCCCGTCACCAGAAGATCCTGACCGCCCGCCTGCTCATCGTAAGCCGGCGCCGGGCGGTGAATGGGGAGGTATTCCTTCGCGTTCACCGGCCCTCTTTCGTCCTGCGGCTTGCCGAGCACGTCCATGATGCGTCCGAGCGTGGCCTCGCCCACCGGTACGGAGATTCCCTTGCCGGTGTTCTTCACCGATAGGCCGCGTCGCAGTCCCTCGGAGGCTCCCATCGCGATGGTGCGCACGATGCCGTCGCCAAGCTGCTGCTGCACTTCCAGCGTCAAGTCCACATCATCGAGGATGAGCGCGTCGTAGACTTTGGGGATCTGGTCGCGTGGAAATTCCACGTCGATGACCGCTCCGATGATTTGCACGATTTTGCCGCTGGACATTGAATAACCCTCTGTTCATGGCCTACGGCCAGTTTTCATGGCCTACGGCCAACTTTTCATGGCCTACGGCCAACTTTCAACGGGGTCGCTTCGCGACCCCGAACACTTGGCGGCGCTGCGCGCCGACTAAATCTAAACCTACCTGACCCGTACCCACCAAAACCCGCGCCTGACCCAGCCGAAACCACTAAACCGCGGCGGCGCCGCCCACGATCTCGGAAAGCTCTTTCGTGATCGCGGCCTGGCGGGCCTTGTTGTAAATGAGTTGAAACTCTTCGATGAGATCGCCGGCGTTGTCGGAGGCGCTCTTCATGGCCACCATGCGCGCCGCCATTTCGCAGGCGACATTTTCGACGGCGCCCTGGAATACCTGCGACTCCACGTAGCGCATCAGAATTCCGTCGAGAATTTCCACCGAATCCGGTTCGTAAATGTAATCCCAGCGCTCCTGCAGCTCGTCCTTGTCGACGGTCTGCAGCGGCAACAGCTGCGAGACGACCGATTTTTGCGTCATGGTGTTGACGAAAACGTTGTGCACCAGCAGCAGCTGATCGATTTTCGCGTCGCGATAGAAATCGAGCATGACCTTGCTGGTGCCGATGAGCTCGGCGACGCGCGGTCTGTCTCCGAGGTGAGTGATCGATGCGGCGATTTCAATGCCTGCGAGGCGCCGAAAGAAGTTCAGCGCCTTCGAGCCGATGACGCACAGGTACACTTTGTTGCCGCGCGACTGCGCTTCACGGATCGCCATGAGCGTGGCTTTGAACAGATTCAAATTGAGCGAGCCCGCGAGGCCGCGGTCGGTGCTGATCACCACGATGCCGACCGACTGCACCGGCCTTTCCAATGTGAAGGGATGCTTGTAGTCCAGATTCACCTGGCGGAGGTGCCCCACGAGCTTGCGGATTTTCTCGGCATAGGGGCGCGCTGCGCGCATCCGGTCCTGCGCCTTGCGCATTTTGCTCGCGGCCACCATTTCCATGGCCTTGGTGATCTTCTGAGTATTCTTGATACTCGCGATCTTGCTGCGGATTTCCTTCGCGCCTGCCATGGAGATATCCCGCTTACAGGGTCGCGAAGAATTCGTCGCAGCACTTCTTCAGGGCTGCCTCGACTTCTTTGGACAGATCCGGCTTCGAAACGATGCTCTTCAGCAAATCGGCGTAGCTCGAGCGCGCAAAAGACTGCAGCGCGGTCTCCGTTTCCACCACCTTGAGGCGCTCGACCTTGTCGAAATAGCCGCTATTTCCCGCGTACAGCGAGAGCGCCATCTCGGCCACCGACATGGGCGAGTACTGCTTCTGCTTCATGAGCTCGGTGATGCGCTGACCGCGCTCGAGCTGCCTGCGCGTCGCTTCGTCCAGGTCCGAGGCGAACTGCGAGAAGGCCGCGAGATCGCGGTATTGAGCGAGGGCCAGGCGGATGCCGCCGCCGAGCTTCTTGATGATGTTCGTCTGCGCGGCGCCGCCGACGCGCGACACAGAGATGCCTGCGTTGATGGCGGGACGCATGCCGGCGTTGAACAGGTCGGTCTCCAGGAATATCTGGCCGTCCGTGATCGAAATGACGTTGGTCGGCACGAATGCCGTCACGTCGCCCGCCTGCGTCTCGATGATGGGCAGACCGGTCAACGAACCTGTTTTGCCCTTGACCCGGCCATTGGTGAGTTTTTCGACGTACTCTTCGTTGACGCGCGCGGATCTCTCCAGAAGGCGAGAATGCAGGTAAAAGACGTCGCCGGGATATGCTTCGCGGCCCGGAGGCCTGCGCAGCAGCAGGGAAATCTGCCGATAGGCGACGGCTTGCTTGGAAAGATCGTCATAAACGATCAGGGCGTCTTCGCCATTGTCCATGAAGTACTCGCCCATGGCACAGCCGCCATACGGCGCCAGATATTGCATGGCCGCCGGCGTCGAGGCGGAGGCCGCAACGATGATGGTGTGCCCCAGGGCGCCGTGCTCTTCGAGCTTGCGCACCACGTTGGCAATGGAACTCTGCTTCTGGCCGATGGCGACATAGACGCACTTAACGCCGGTGCCTTTCTGATTGATGATGGTGTCGATGGCCACCGCGGTTTTACCGGTTTGGCGGTCGCCGATGATCAACTCGCGTTGGCCGCGGCCGATCGGAACCATGGCATCGATGGCCTTGAGGCCGGTTTGCACCGGCTGCGACACGCTCTTGCGGAAAATCACGCCAGGCGCCACGCGCTCCAGCGGGGATTTCAACTTGGCGTTCACCGGGCCCTTGCCGTCGATTGGCGTGCCCAGTGCGTCGACGACGCGCCCCAAGAGCTCCGGACCCACCGGCACTTCGAGAATGCGGCCGGTGGTTTTGACTTCCGAACCTTCGGAGATGTGCTTGTAGTCGCCGAGGATCACGGTGCCCACCGAGTCCTGCTCGAGGTTCAACGCCAGCCCGAAAGTGTTTCCGGTGAATTCCAACATTTCGCCGTAGCGAGCGTCCGCCAGCCCGTGCACGCGCACGATGCCGTCGGTGACGCTGACCACCGTGCCGACATTGCGTGCCTCGGTGGCGGATTTGAACTTGTCGATGCGCGCCTTGATCAGGTCGCTGATTTCCGATGCCTTGATGGACATATCGATCCTCTAAATCAGTTTAGCTTCCCAATTCTGTGGCGAGTCGTTGCAGGCGGCCCTTCAGCGAGCCGTCGATGACCAGATCTCCGGCACGCACCACCGCGCCGCCCAACAGCGTCGAATCAACGGAGTTTTGCATGCGCACCTGGCGCTCGAGCCGCGTGCTCAATGCCTGCTTCAACTTGTCGGCTTGAGCGCCGTTCAGCGCAACGGCGGAGATCACCTCGACGTCGATGGTGTTCTCCACTTCAGAACGCAGCTCTTCGTAGTGCGCCGCAATTTCCGGCAACAGCAGCAGGCGATGATTCTCGGCCAGCACCCGCACGAAGTTCTGCATGCCCGCATCGAGCCTGTCGCCGGCGACGTCCGTGATGATGCTCACGAGGTCGGCTTGGGTCCACGTCGGGTCCCTGGTGAGCGCGGCGACGCGCGAATCGGCGACGATCTCGGCCGCCGTTTTCAAACCGACCGACCAGTTGGCGAATGCGCGAGCGTCGCGCGCGTACTCGAAGGCGGCTTTCGCATAAGGCCGCGCGATGGTCGCTCGCTCAGCCACCGGCAACCTCGGCGGCCAGCTTATCCAGCAAGTCGGCGTGGGTCTTGGGATCGATTTCCCGTCCCAGCAGGCGCGAGGCGCCTTGCACCGCGAGTTTGCCGACTTCTTTGCTCAGCTGCTCGCGGGCGCGCGTGGTTTCGCGGGCCACTTCGTCCTGGGCCTGCGCCACCAGGCGTTGCGCTTCACTCGAGGCGGTACCCTTGGCTTCCTCGACGATCTCGTTCGAGCGCTTGCCCGCCATGTCGACGATTTGCGCGGCGCGATCGCGCGCTTCGCGCAGGATTTCCTTGGCGCGCGCCTCGGCCTCGCCGAGCGCCTGTTCGCCCTGGTTGGCCGCGGCCAGGCCTTCGGCGATCTTCTTCTGCCGGGTTTCTATGGCCGACATCAGGGCTGGCCATGCAAATTTCATGACGCCCCAGGCGACCAGGAAAAACACCACCCCTTGGATGACCAACGTAATTGCTAAGTTCATTGCCTCTCCTTTACCAGCGCCTGCGGGGCGCCGACGACTCTTTACTTGAGGCCCAGGGAGCCCAAGAAAGGATTCGCGTAGAGCAGCAAGAAACCCACGGCCACGCCGATGATGGGCACGGCGTCGAGCAATCCGGCGACGATGAACATCTTGGTCTGCAGCATGTTGGTGAGCTCGGGCTGGCGAGCCGAGCTCTCCAGAAACTTGCCGCCCAGCAGGCCGAAGCCGATCGCGGCGCCCGCGCCGCCGAGGCCGATCACCAAGCCCGCTGCAATCACGGTGGAGCTCATGAGTTGAGCGATTTGGGTCACATTGTCCATTATTGTCTCCGGTCTTTAATGTCTTGAAACGAGCTGAATCTAGTGCTTCTCGGACGAAATGCCGACATACACGATGGTAAGCACCATGAAAATGAAAGCTTGAAGGGTGATGATGAGGTAGTGGAACAGCGTCCACACCACGCCGGCGCCGAATTGTGCCACGCCCAAGACGTAAGTCGATACATGGTTGAGCGCCGCGCCCAACGTGAAGCAGGCGATGAGCAGGAAGATGAGCTCGCCAGCGTACATATTGCCGAACAGCCGCATCGACAGCGATAAGGGACGGACGATTTCTTCGATCACGCGGAAGGCGAAATTGACGGGTGCCAACAGTACCTTGAGGGCGACGTTATGCGCATGGAAGGGCGCCGTGAGCCACTCGCCCGCAAACGTACCGATACCCTTGTGCGTGATTCCCACCCACTGGATCAGCAGGAACACGCCAAGCGCCATGCCGACGGTGGTATTCAAGTCGGCGGTGGCCACGGTGCGCAGATGCTCGACGCCGAAAAGTTTGGCCGCGGCGGGCAGCGCGTCGACCGGCAGGATGTCCATGAAGTTTTCCAGGAACACGATGCCGAAAATGGTGATGGCGAGCGGCGCGATGAATTTGTTCGAGCCGTGATAGGTGTCTTTCACCATCCCGTCTATTTTTTCCACCGCGATCTCGACCGCAGCCTGGAATTTTCCCGGCACGCCGCTGGTGGCACGGCGCGCGGCCAGCCACAGCAAAAAGATGAACGAAAATGAAATCACCAGGCTGAAAGCGATGCTGTCGAGGTGGAAGGCCCAAAACGTGCCGTGTCCCGTGTCCACGGTGTAATGAGTGAGGTGATGCTTGATGTAGCCCGTCACCCCGCCCGAAACATCTTCCTCTGCCAGATTTGCGAAACGCATAAGTCCTCAATCGTCATTTGAGCCGGACCAGACCGGCCCAATACCCCAATTGCGTGACCACTATCCCTATCAATAGCGGTGCCGCGTCGAGTTTCAACCGAGCGATCGCCAAATACAGTGCGAGCGCGAACCATAACCACTTCAGCGCCACTCCGGCGTACATCGCCGTGGTGAGCGTGGCGCCGCCCGCGATCCCGGGCTTGAACACGCGCCAGCCCAGCACCGCACTTCCGGCAGCCACGATCAATCCACCCACCAGCGCCGCAAGGGCCGCGCTTGAGCCTTTGAACACAAGAAACACAGACGCGACTAGCGCCGCGCAGCCTGCTTGCAGGAGCACGACCCGAACGACCATCCGCTTGCCGCGACTCAGAACTTCATTCATCGCGAAGGGAACGGACCGGCGGCAATCCTCGATATCCGCATTTATGCGCCGTCGTCCAGTCAAATTGGCCGGCGCATTATAAGGACGACGACCCGGTGCAGCAAGGCGTTTAAGTTCTTATTTTTGCGCGCCTTATGTTTACTGGATGTGGGCCAATATGCCTTCGAGTTCGTCCAAGCTGTTGTAGCTCACGACCAGCTTTCCCTTGCCGGCCGCGCCGTGCTGGAAGACCACCTTGGCGCCCAACTTGTCCGCCAACTCGCGTTCCAAGCGCTGAATGTCGGGGTCCACCGCGGCCCGTTGTCCGGGACTCGATGGCGGATTCATGATGCGGCGCACCAAGCTCTCGGTATCGCGCACCGACAGCGATTTTTTCGCGACCAGGCCGGCCACTTCGATCTGCTGGCGCCGCGAGCTCAAGCCAAGCAGCGCGCGCGCATGGCCCATTTCGATGCGGCGCTGTTCCAGCAATTCCTTGACCTCGTCCGCGAGCTCCATGAGCCGCAGCAAATTGCTCACCGCGGCGCGCGAGCGCCCCACGGCGTCTGCCGCCGCCTGGTGCGTCAAGCCGAACTCCTCGATCAGGCGCAGCAGCGCCCCCGCCTCCTCCAGGGGATTGAGGTCCTCGCGCTGAATATTCTCGATGAGCGCCATGGAGACGGCGGCCTCGTCGGGTACATCGCGAATCACGGCGGGAATCTCACTGAGCCCGGCCAGTTGCGCCGCGCGCCAACGGCGCTCGCCGGCGATGATTTCATAGCGCTGCGATTCCCCGGGGTTGCGGCCCCCGACCGGACGCACCAGGATGGGCTGCACCAAACCGCGCGATTTGATCGAGTTCGCGAGTTCGCTCAAGGTCTCGTTGCGCATGTCCATCCGGGGCTGGTATTTGCCCCGCTGCAGCAAATCGAGCGGTAAATTTGCCAACCGGTCGCCCGCCAGCGCCGGCGGCTCATGGGCGGGCGCGGCCGCGCGCATCGCGAGCAGGGGGCTCAACTCAGCGAGGCCACGACCCAAGGACGGCTTTTTGCCGGACATCATGAATCCCAGTGAACCGATCCATTCTTCGGACGGGTGCGATTATACGGGCGCGGACGGCAGATCGTCGCGGCGAATCATCTCCCCGGCCAGGGCCAGATAGGCAAGGGCGCCGCGCGACTCCTTGTCGTGAAACAGCGCCGGCTTGCCGAAGCTCGGGGCCTCGGCCAGACGCACATTGCGCGGAATCAGGGTGCGAAACACCTTGTCGCCGAAGTGCTCGATCAGCTGCGCGGACACCTCGTTCGAGAGGTTGTTGCGCGGGTCGAACATGGTGCGCAGCAATCCCTCGATCTCGAGCTCCGGGTTGATGCTGCCGCGGATCTGCTCGATGGTCTGCACCAGGGAGCTCAAGCCCTCGAGCGCGTAGTACTCGCATTGCATGGGCACCATCACGGAGTCGGCCGCCACCAGCGCGTTCAAGGTGAGCATATTGAGAGAGGGCGGACAGTCGATCAACACCACGTCGAAATCCTCGCGGATCGGTTTTAGCGCATTGCGCAATTTGAATTCCCGGCCGGTCATCATGCCGAGCAGGCGAACTTCGGCGGCGGTGAGGTCCTGGTTGGACGGCATCAGCATGAAGCCGCCGTACTCGACCGGCACCAGCGCCTCCACCGCTGCGCAATCGCCGAGCAGCACATCGCAGCTGGTGCGGGACTGCGCATGCTTGTCGATGCCGCATCCCATGGTGGCATTGCCCTGGGGATCGAGATCGATCAGCAGCACGCGCCGTCTGGTCGCCGTCAGTGAGGCGGCCAGATTCACGGCGGTGGTGGTCTTGCCGACCCCGCCTTTTTGATTCGCCACGGCGATGACCCGCTTCATGGTTTGCTCGATTTGGGCCGAGGAGGCTGCCTTGCCGGCGAGAGTTCCACAAGATGCCGCTCATCGTCCAGCCCCGGGACCTTCAGCCGATGCACCGCCAGCACGCGAAACGATTTGGGCAGGCCGGACATCTCCTCATCCGGCCGCTTTCCCTTCATCGCGAGCAGTATTCCGTCCGGAGCGCATAGATGCCCCGCGTAGGCCGCAAAATCCTTGAGCGAGGACAACGCCCGCGCCACCACCGTATCGAAGAGTTCGAAGGGCCGATACTGTTCCGCGCGGGCATGCTCCACGCGAACGTTGTCGCAGCCGAGCGCCAGGGCGGTTCGTTCGGCGAATCGCGCCTTCTTGCCGGTGGCTTCGACCAGGGTGAAGCGCCGCCCGGGGTTGACGATGGCCAGCGGCAGTCCCGGAAAACCCGCGCCGGTGCCGATATCGGCGACACGGCTGCCACGCAGGTAGGGCTGCACGCTCAGACTGTCGAGCACATGCTTGCGCAACATTCCCAAACGATCGCGGATCGCCGTCAGATTGAATTGCTCATTGCCGAGCTCGAGTTCGTCCACCAGCCGCAGCAGCGACTCGGCGCCGGGCGCATCCAAGGCGATGCCGATGTCGCGCGCGCCGGCGGCGAGCAGTTCACGTTCGGATTCCCGGGTCACGGGCGCGCTGCCGTCGGATCGGGCGCGCCGTCGAGGGTCACCGACAGGTTGCGCCGCCCTTGATCGGCTTCCTCCGCGAGCCGGCCGCTGAAGTGGATGGCGCCGTCCTCGCCCTGGCAGCCGCCGGGCTCCGCGGCATTCACCATTGCCGGGACCGCGTTTTTCATCCAGAGCGCGCACGCCGCGTCGAATGCGCCGGGCGCGTCGGACGCGCTCAAGCGCACGGTCGCTTGAACCCGAAACAGACGGTCCTGCTTGAAGCACAGCAGGTACTCATCCGGCGTGGCGCCGAGAAATCGAGGCGCGGGCGCGTCGGCGGCGTAGCATTCGGCGCCGACGGCCGCCTCATCATCGGCGCCGCCATGCGCCTTATCGTGAAACAGCAGCACCTCGTGCAGCGTCAGGGGAACATTCTTCAACACGCTGCCAAAGGGTGCGATGAGCAGGCCATGCCAATCGTAGGAGACATCGAGCGGACGAGCGGCCGGCGGCGGCGGCGCGCGATCGGGCGCCGCCACCCGGGTTCCGGAAGCATGACAGGCGGCCAAGGCCGCGAGCAATGACGCCGTCGCCATGCGGCAGCCGCGCCGGCCGGCGGCGCGCTCGAGGCATTGACCGGTGAGATTCTGAGCGGAGCTGTCCATTCAAGCCGCGGCCAAGGTGCCCGCGAGCTGTTCGAGTTCCGCGGCGTCGGAGTCTTGCGGCCGATCGCGCTCCAGCACGCGGCGCAGAAACGCGGGCGGATCCGCGCTCGCGATCTCGTCGAGCGGATCGTCCACATCGTAGGATTTCAGCAGGTGTTCGTAGCTTGCCATGACTGCCATTATCCGCGTCGTATGAGAACATGGGAGTATGACTCGCATTAAATTGTTGCTGTTATTGGCGGCGCCATTCCTGTGCGTTCCCCCGGCCGGGGCCCTGCCGCGGGTCGAGCGCGGTAATTTGATCTTCGACAACATCCCCGAGCCTGCGGCGGACCTGAGCGCGAAGTTGGACGCCTATCTCAACGGGCGCCAGGCGACTCCGCTCGGCTTCTCACCCAAAGGTCAGCTGCTGATCAGCACCCGCTTCGGCGATGTCGACCAGCTGCATCTCGTGGAGCGGCCGGCGGGCGAGCGCCGCCAGCTCACGTTTCTGCGCGAGCCGATCACGCAGGCGGCCTTCTCGCCCGATCCTGGGCGCAGCGGCTACGTGTATCTCGAGGACATCGGCGGCAATGAGAACACCCAACTCTATTATCAGCGCCTGGGCGAGCCTGCCGCCAAACTGCTGACCGACGGCAAGTCCCGCAACGGCGGCCCCGTCTGGTCGAACGCGGGGCGCGAACTGGCCTTCTTCAGCACCGCCCGCGACGGGGTGAGCTACGACATCGACATCGTCGATCCCGAGGGGGGCTCGCTGCCGAGGCTCGCCGTCACTGGCGGCGCCGGCGCCTGGTATCCGCTCGATTGGTCGCCGGATGACCGCAAGCTGCTGGTATTGAAGTACGTCTCGGTCTACGAGGCCTACCTCTATGTCGTGGATTTGAGCACGGGACAAAAGCGCGAGGTCGAGCCGGCGCCCGGCAAGGTCGGAATATTCGGCGCCAAGTTCTCCCGCGACGGGCAGGGTGTGTATTTGATTTCGGACCGGGACGGCGAGTTTGCGCAGCTGCGCTACGTCAATCTGTTCACCTCCGAGAAGACCGTCGTCTCGGGCCGTTTGTCCTGGGACATCGGGGAGTTGGCGATTTCACGCGACGGGCATTACCTGGCGTATGTCAGCAACGAGGCGGGAATCGACAAGTTGAATGTGCTCGATTTGCGCGCCCATCAGGATTTGATACCGCCGAGACTTCCGGCGGCCGGCGTCATCGGTTCCTTGAGTTTCGACGCGCCGGGCAATCGCCTTGCCTTCGGCTTCGCGGCGCCGAATCGGCCGCGCGATGCCTATGTTCTCGATATTGCGGCCAACACCCTCGAGGCCTGGACCAGGAGCGAGGCGGGCGCGGTCGATCTGTCGAAGTTCGTGACGCCGCGGTTGACCGAGTTCCCGACGTTCGACCGGACGGACGGACGGGAGCGCCGTATCCCGCTGTACGTGTACGAACCGGCAACGCCGGGCCCGCACCCGGTGCTGATCATCTTGCACGGCGACCCGGAGGCGCAATTCCGACCGGGCTTCGACCCCTGGCTGCAGTATGTGGTCAATGAGCTCGGATTCGCCGTGCTCGCTCCCAATGTGCGCGGCTCGTCCGGCTATGGGAAGAGCTATGCGGCGCTCGGCAACGGCATGCTGCGCGAGGACGCCGTGAAGGATATCGGCGCGCTGCTCGTCTGGATCGGCCTGCAGAACACGTACGACGCCAAGCGGGTGGTGGTATCCGGCGCTTCCTACGGCGGCTACCTGACTCTCGCGGCGCTGGTGAATTTCAGCGAGCGTCTGCGCGGCGGCGTCGACTTCGCGGGCATCAGCGACTTCGTCGGCTTCCTGACCAATACCGCGCCGTACGGCCAGAGCGAGCGCCGCGCCGAATACGGCGACGAACGCGATCCCGACATGCGCGCCTATCTGCGGCGCATCTCGCCGCTGACGAATGCCGACCGCATATCGCGGCCCTTGCTCATCGTGCACGGCAGGAACGACCCACAGGTGCCGCCGGGCGAATCGGAGCAGATCGTCAATCGAGTGCGCAGCAAGGGCGGCCAAGCATGGTTTCTGCAGGCCGGCGACGAGGGCCACGGCTTCCGGAAGAAACAGAGCCGCGATGCGTACTACAGGACGTTCGCGCAGTTCCTGATGACCTTGAGCGACTGAGCGCTACTTGCTGCCGGTGCTCGCCGTCGCCAGGGGCGAGGATTGATCGGCAAAATACGCCGCGACGATCTTGACGTCCTCATCGCTGGTGAGCAGCCGCGCCATGCCGTCCATCACCACGTTCTTGCGGCGGCCGTTGCGATACGCCGTCAGCGCCTGTTCCAGGTAATCGACGTGCTGGCCCGCGAGCACCGCCGGCTTCGGTGTGAGTGGCGCGTCGACGCCGAGGCCTTTCTCTCCGTGGCAGGCGACACAGGCGGCAACTTGTTTCGGCACATTCCCGGTCGCTGCGCCGGCCGGCTTCACCGGTTCGGCCCCCTGCAGGTAGGCGGCGATATCCTCCATGTCTTGATCGGACAATGATGCCGCCTGCGCATGCATGGTGGCATGCGGCCGCTCGCCGCTGCGGTACTCCTGCAGGGCCGCGACGATATACGAGGCGTTCTGGTGCCTGAGTTTGGGGACGCTGTAGTCCGGATAGGCGTTGCGGTAATTGTCGATGCCGTGACATCCGTAGCAGGTGTAGAATTTTTTCTCGCCCTCCGCCGGGTTGCCCGCCGCATGCGCACCGAGTGACCAACTCAGGCAAAACGCCGTGCTTGCAAGCCACGCCAGGCCATTCAATCGACAAAGCATTCAATTCTCCGAGCCGCGGGGTTCAAATGGAGCGCTGATGTTAAAGAGTGAAGGGACAAAATGCCAGGCCGAAGCTCAAGCCGCGCGGCCGCGTTTCTTGAGATGGACCAGCAACAGCGATACCGCGGCCGGCGTCAGGCCGGGTATGCGCGCGGCCTGGCCCAAGGTTTCGGGACGCACCTCGCGCAGGCGCTGGCGCGCTTCGTTCGACAGCCCGCTCACGTCGCCATAGTCGATATTCTGCGGCAGGCGCAGCTCTTCGTTGCGCTGCTGGCGCTCGATCTCATCCGTCTGCCGCTTGAGATAGCCGGAGTACTTTGCCTGGACGTCGACCTGGAGTTTCACCTGCTCCGCCAGGCATTCATCGCCGCGCCACTCTCCCGCTCCCGGTGCAACGCAGCTCAGATCGTCGTAATCGAGCTCCGGACGGCGCAACAAGTCCAATGCGTGCGCTTCGCGCAGCAGGGGCGAACCCAGTTTGGCGGCGAGCGCCGTGTCGACGTTGGCCGGGTGTACGACCGCGGCGCCGAGGCGCGACAGTTCATCGGCCACGGCGGCGCGCTTGCGCTCGAAAAACGACCAGCGCACATCATCCACCAGACCGAGCTTGCGGCCCATCTCGGTGAGGCGCAGATCCGCGTTGTCTTCGCGCAGACTCAGGCGGTATTCGGCGCGGCTGGTGAACATTCGGTAAGGCTCGGAAGCTCCCCGCGTGATCAGGTCGTCGACCAGCACGCCGAGATACGCCTCGCTTCGTTTCGGCCACCACGCCTCGCGCTCCGCAGCCTCGAGCGCCGCGTTGGCGCCGGCGAGCAATCCTTGCGCCGCGGCCTCTTCGTAGCCCGTGGTACCGTTGATTTGGCCGGCGAAAAACAGGCCGCCGAGGAACTTGCTCTCCAGGCTGAACTTCAAGTCCCGCGGGTCGAAGAAATCGTATTCGATGGCATAGCCGGGGCGGGTGATGTGCGCCCGCTCGAACCCCGCAATGGTACGCACGAATTCGCATTGCACGTCGAAGGGCAGGCTGGTCGATATGCCGTTCGGATAGATTTCGTGAGTATTGAGACCCTCGGGTTCGACGAAGATTTGATGCGACTGCTTATCCGCGAAGCGCACCACCTTGTCCTCCACCGAAGGACAGTAGCGCGGGCCGACGCCCTCGATCAGTCCGGTGAACAGAGGCGAGCGGGCGGTGGCGGCGCGGATGATGTCGTGCGTGCGTTCGTTGGTGGCAGTGATGTGGCAGGGCAGCTGGCGCGGGTGTGTGCCGCGCGTGCCGAGGTAGGAGAAGACCGGCCGCGGATCGTCGCCGTGCTGTACGCGCAAACCGGAGAAATCGACGCTGCGTCCATCGATGCGCGGCGGCGTGCCGGTCTTCAGGCGGCCCACCCGTAAATCGAGGGCGCGCAGACGCGCCGCCAGGCTCATCGACGCCGGATCGCCCGCGCGGCCGCCGGGATGACTCTGGAGGCCCACGTGGATCCGGCCGCCGAGGAAGGTGCCCACCGTCAACACCACGGCGCGCGCCCGAAATTCGATGCCCCCCTGGGTGACGACACCCGCAACTCGGCCGCCCTCGACGGTAAGATCGGCCGCTTCCTGCTGAAACAGGGTGAGATTCGGCTGGGTCTCGAGCATGCGGCGAATCGCCTGCTTGTAGAGCTGCCGATCGGCCTGCGCGCGCGTCGCCCGCACGGCGGGCCCCTTGCTCGAGTTCAGAGTGCGGAACTGAATGCCGGCCTGGTCGGTCGCGGCTGCCATTGCACCGCCCAGCGCGTCGATCTCCTTGACCAGGTGCCCCTTGCCGATGCCGCCGATCGCCGGATTGCAGCTCATCTGTCCCAGCGTCTCGATGTTATTCGTCAGCAGCAGGGTACGCTGGCCCATGCGCGCGGCCGCGAGCGCGGCTTCGGTGCCCGCGTGGCCGCCGCCGATCACTATTACTCCGTATTCCGTTGCGAAACGCATAGCGCTGAATCCACTCGATTTTCTGTAAGGCGCGCAACTTTCGGCGCTTCCACGTTTCTGATAATACAGGGATTTTTACATGCCATCACGAGTTGCGGGTCGATTCCACGCTTGCGGCGGCGCCACGGCGGCGCGAAGATCGGTGCCAGGATGCCAGCATGGGTATGGTGGTCGTCCGGTTTTGGCGTGCGACCGGAGGCTTGGATGGTAACGATGGGCGATTCGACCGATTTGACTCGCCGGGTTGACCGGCAGCGCGGGGCCTGTGTCCTGATTGCGATCAAGGCACGCGCGCAATGCAAGACGCGGCTGTCGGAAGCGCTCGCGCCCTCGGCACGCATCCCGCTCGTGCGATCGATGTTGGCCGCGGTACTCGCGGCCGCGGCCGGCGCGCGGACGGTGCGTCAGATCATGGTGGTGAGCCCGGAGCGCGACTCGATACCGGCGCAGATTCCGGTGCTGGCCGATACCGGCAAGAGCCTCAATGGCGCGCTGACCCAGGCCCACCGGATGCTGCGCGAATTCGGATGCGGAGAGATCGTGATACTGCCGGCGGATCTGCCGACGATCGGCGCCGCGGACATCGACGGCTTGGTGCGCGCCGGCCGGCGCGGCGGTTTTGCCATCGCCCCGGACGCGGCCGGGGTGGGTACGAATGCGCTGTGCCTGGTGTCACCGCATTCCTATCGATTCAAATTCGGTCCCGACAGCCAGCGGTTGCACCTCGAGGAGGCACGGCGCATCGGCCTTGACCCCCAAGTGGTCCGGCTTCCCGGCCTGGAATTCGACGTGGATTTGCCGGCCGACCTCGATCGGCTGGATGGTCAGCGATGGCTCGCGCGTCTTCAGGCCTGAGCGCACTCGAGCGCGCTGCCGAGGCAGGCCGTCGGCCGGAGTCGGCTGAGGCGCTGGAAGCGCTGATCGAGGCCCCGGCCGCGCGGCTCCTGCCCGTCGCCGAGTCGCTGACCCTGGACGGATTCGGCGAGACGGTGACTTATTCGCGAAAGGTGTTCATTCCGCTCACGCAGCTTTGCCGCGACGTCTGCCACTACTGCACCTTCGCCAAGGCGCCGCGGCGCCTGAAGGCGGCCTACCTCACCGCGGACGAGGTACTCGCGATAGCGCTCGCCGGCAAGGCGGCCGATTGCAAGGAAGCCTTGTTTACGCTCGGCGACAAACCGGAAGACCGGTATGCCGCGGCGCGCACTGCGCTCGACGCCTTGGGCGCGGCCAGTACGCTCGAGTACCTGGAACGCATGGCCAATCTTGTGCTGCAGCAGACCGGGCTGCTGCCGCACCTCAATCCCGGCGTCATGGACGCCGCGGATCTGCGCCGGCTTAGGCCGGTGAGCGCGTCGATGGGCTTGATGCTCGAAAGTGCGTCGAGCCGGCTGTGCGAGCGTGGCGGCCCGCACTTCGGCTCCCCCGACAAGGCGCCGGCGCGACGTCTCGCGACCCTGCGCGCCGCCGGGGAGCTGCGCATTCCGATGACGACGGGTCTCCTGATCGGCATCGGCGAAACACGGCACGAGCGCCTCGAGTCTCTGCTGGCGCTGCGCGCGCTGCACGACGCGCACGGCCATCTGCAGGAACTCATCGTGCAGAATTTCAAGGCCAAGCCCGGAACGAAGATGGCCGCCGCTCCCGAACCGGACATGGATGAGCAGTTGTGGACGGTTGCGGCGGCGCGCCTGCTGTTCGGGCCGAGCATGTCGATTCAGGCGCCGCCAAACCTGCAGCCGCAGGGGCTGGAGCGCCTGGTGCGCGCCGGCATCAATGACTGGGGCGGCGTGTCGCCGGTGACGCCCGATCACGTGAATCCCGAAGCCCCGTGGCCGCATCTTCTGGACCTCGCGCGCGCGACCAGCGCCGCGGGGCGACATCTGGTCGAGCGCCTGGCACTGGTGCCCGCCTATGCGGCGCGCCCGGAAGGCTGGACCGATCCGGCCATCGCGCCGCGCGTGCGCCGCTTCAGCGACAGCCGCGGTTTCGCGCGGCCGGACCGCTGGCATGCGGGCGCCGGCAGCGAATTGCCGCCGATCGCGGCGCGCTGGTCCTCTGCCGCGCGCGGGTGTGACGCCGCTCCGGCAACGACGCCGGCCGCTCGCGGCGCCACCCGAGCGGGAATCGGCGCCATCATTCAAGCGGCGCGCGCGGGCCATGGATTGATCGAAGCCGATATCGTGCGCCTGTTCAGCGTCGAGGGCCGCGATCTCGACGAGGTGATCGCCGCGGCCGACCAATTGCGCCGTGAGTCCGTGGGCGACACGGTCACCTACGTCGTCAATCGGAACATCAACTACACGAACATCTGTCTGTATCACTGCGGCTTCTGCGCCTTCTCGAAGGGCCGCGGCTCCGCCGATCTGCGCGGGCCGGCCTACAATCTCGACGTCGAGGAGGTGGCGCGGCGCACGGTCGAGGCGGCGGCGGCCGGCGCGACCGAGGTGTGCCTGCAGGGCGGCATCCATCCGAGCTTCACGGGCCAGACGTACTTGAACATCGTCCGTGCGGTCAAAGAGGCGGTGCCGTGGATGCATGTGCACGCGTTTTCGCCGCTGGAGGTTCAGCATGGCGCGAGCACGCTGGGTCTGCCGCTGGCCACGTATTTGGAACGGCTGCGCGACGCGGGACTGTCGACATTGCCGGGCACGGCCGCCGAGATCCTGGATGACGAGATCCGCGACATCATCTGCCCGGACAAGCTGCGCACCGCGGAATGGCTGGAAGTGATCGGCACGGCTCATGAGGTGGGCCTGCGCACCACCGCCACCATCATGTTTGGCCACGTGGAGCAGCCCGTGCACTGGGCGCGGCATCTGCATCGGCTGCGCATCCTGCAGGAGCGGACTGGCGGCATCAGCGAATTCGTGCCGCTGGGCTACGTGCACATGGAAGCGCCGCTGTGGCGCAAAGGGCGCACTCGTTCGGGGCCGAGCTTTCGCGAAGCCGTGCTCATGCACGCCGTGCCCCGGCTCGTGTTGCACCCGGCGATCAAGAACATCCAGACCTCCTGGGTGAAGATGGGTGCCGCGGGCGCCGCGGTGTGCTTGGACGCCGGAGCCAATGACCTGGGCGGCACCCTCATGAATGAATCGATCACCCGCGCCGCAGGCGGTGTACACGGACAGGAACTCGATGCCGCAAGCCTCGAGGCGCTGGCCCGGCGCATCGGGCGGCCGGCACGCCAACGCAACACGCTCTACGGCAGTCCCGGCGAACCGGCGCCGGTGCGGGTGATTCCTCCTCAGGCTTCGCGCGCGCCGGCTGCGTTGGCCGCGGCCGACTGAGCCTAAAGGGGGCGCGTTGCTGCGATTGGGCTACAAGGCTTCTGCCGAGCAATTCGGACCCAATGAATTGCTCGACTACTCCGTTCTCGCCGAACAGCGGGGCTTCGATTCGGTCTTCATCAGCGATCATTTCCAGCCCTGGCGTCATACGGGGGGGCACGGTCCGTTTTCGATCGCCTGGATGGGCGCGCTCGGCGCTCGTACAGCGCGCATCGTCATGGGTACCAGCGTGCTCACGCCGACGTTCCGCTATCACCCGTCGGTGGTGGCGCAGGCCTTCGGCACGCTCGGTGTGATGTTTCCGGGGCGGGTGATCCTCGGCGTCGGCACGGGCGAATCGCTCAATGAGGTTCCGGCGTCGGGGATGGCTTGGCCTCCGCCCAAGGAGCGCACCGCGCGGCTCAAGGAAGCCTTGGCGCTGATCCGGCAGCTCTGGAGCGGCGAGCGGGTCAGCTTTGAAGGGCAATACTATCGCACCGACAGGGCGACGATTTACGATCGGCCGGCGCAGCCGGTCCCCATCTACGTCGCGGCCGCGGGGCCGGTGTTCGCCAAGTATGCGGGGCAGTTCGCCGACGGGTTCATCTGTACCAGCGGCAAGGCGCCGGAACTGTACCGCGAGACCCTGCTGCCCAACCTCGCCGCAGGAATCCAGGCGGGGGGCCGCAAACCGGAAAACGTCGACATGATGATCGAAATGAAGGTGTCGTTCGACACCGATCCGCAGCGTGCCCTGCAAGACACCCGCCATTGGGCGGCGCTCGCGCTGTCGCCCGAGGAGAAGACGTCGGTCGAGGATCCTCTGGAAATGGAGCGGCTGGCGGATCAGCTTCCGGCCGAGCGCGCGGCCAAACGCTGGATCGTCTCGACGGACCCCGATGAGCATGTGGAGAGGATCCGGCCATACATGGACATGGGTTTCCGGCATCTGGTGTTTCACGCCCCCGGTCCCGATCAGGCGCGTTTCTTGAACTTGTACGCCGACCTGGTCCTGCCGCGGTTGCGTGCCGCATTTGACTGAGCCTGCTTAGGTCCATGCCGACGAGTTCCCCGGTGGACCTGCGCCTCATTGCGCTGCCCGACTTTCCCCGGGTGTCGAGCGGCGATGACCTCGCCGCCTTGACCGTGCAGGCGCTGGCGCGCGGCGGGCTCGGCCTGCGCACGGGCGACGTGTTGGTTTTCGCTCAGAAAGTCATATCCAAGGTTGAGGGCCGACTCATCGATCTGTCCACCGTCGTGCCCGGCGCGCAGGCGATCGAGCTGGGACAGATCGTGCAGAAGGACGCGAGGCTGGTCGAGCTGGTGCTGAGCGAAGCGCGGCGCGTGGTCCGCTTCGCCAAGGATGTCCTGATCGTCGAGCACCGTCTGGGCCTGATCATGGCGAATGCGGGCATCGATCAGTCCAACGTCGCCGACCCCTCGGGCGGAGAGTTTGCGCTGCTGCTGCCCGAAGACCCGGACTCGAGCGCGGCGCGCCTGCGCGAACGCCTTTGCGTTCTCACGGGCTGCGAGGCCGGCGTCGTCATCAGCGACAGTTTCGGCCGCCCCTGGCGCGTGGGTACGGTCGGCGTGGCCATCGGCTGCGCCGGATTTCCCGCGACTCTCGACTTGCGCGGTCACCCGGATATGTTCGGCCGGCCGCTGCGCGTCACCGTTGTGGGCCATGCCGACGAAGTCGCCTCGGCCGCCTCGGTGCTCATGGGGCAGGCAGACGAGCAGCGCCCGGTGATCCTGGTCCGGGGCCTTGGGCTGCGGGCGCCCCACCAACCCGCCGCCGCCCTCATCCGTCCGCAGCAACAGGATTTATTTCGTTGACCGGCCACGTCATTGCGCTTTCCGGAGGAGTGGGCGGCGCCAAGCTCGCCCATGGGCTGGCCATGGCGCTGCCGCCGCTGGAGCTGTCCATCATCGTCAACACCGGCGATGACTTCGAGCATTTGGGCCTGCACATCGCGCCTGACCTCGATTCGGTGATCTACGCCCTCGCCGGATTATCCGACCCGGTCAGAGGCTGGGGACGGCGCGATGAGACGTGGACATTCATGGAGGCGCTCAGGGGCCTCGGCGGCGAGAGCTGGTTTCAATTGGGCGACGGCGATGTGGCGATGCACGTGGAGCGCAGCTGGCGTCTCGCCCGCGGCGCCACGTTGAGCGAAGTCACGGCACACCTCTGCGGGGCCTTGGGTGTAGCCGCCCGGGTGCTGCCGATGAGCGATGACCCCGTGCGCACGCGCGTTCGAACTGCCGACGGATGGCTCGATTTCCAGGAGTACTTCGTGCACCGGCAATGCCGCCCTGCCGTGCAAGAATTCGCATTTGCCGGCGCCGGGACGGCGCGCGCTCAGCCCGACGCGCTGGCCGCCCTCGAGCGCCGGGATTTGCGCGCCATCATCATTTGTCCTTCGAATCCTTTTGTCAGCGTAGAGCCCATCCTCGCGGTGCCGGGAATTCGCGCGGCGCTCGAGCAATCCAACGCACCCGTGATAGCCGTCTCTCCCATCATCGGCGGCCGGGCGATCAGGGGACCGGCGGCGAAAATGTTGACTGAGCTTGGCCTCGAAGCGAGCGCAGCCGCGGTTGCCCGGCGCTATGTGGGGATCATCGATGCGTTCATCGTCGATGAGGCGGATCCGATTCCGGAACCTCTTTCGGGGGTCGCATTCTTCCGAGCCGCGACGCTCATGAACACCGGCGATGACCGCCTGCGGCTCGCGCATGCCGTACTGCAAACGGCGGATGCGCTGCGCGGCGGCGCACCCGTCGCGTAATGCCGCTGCCGAGGGTATCGTAGCAACAACGTGGAGGACCGACCTATGGCTGACCAGAACAAGTCGCCGGAGCTTGCGGATTGGATCAAGAATCATGTGGCCCGCTACCTGGCCACCGATGGCGCGGATGGGTATCTCTGGGACGCCAGCATTGGAGGGGGCAAGGGTATGGTGCCCACCCTGCTGCTCACCACGGTCGGCCGCAAGTCCGGACGCGCTCTCACCCTGCCATTGATCTTCGGCCGGTCCGGCGCGAACTATGTCGTGGTCGCCTCCAAGGGCGGGGCACCGGCACATCCGGCCTGGTACTTGAACCTGCAGGCCAACCCGAAGGTACAGGTACAGGTCAAGGCAGAGAAGTTCACCGCGCTCGCGCACACGGCGGACGCCGCGGAGCGGGCGGTGTTGTGGCCCAAAATGGTCGAGATCTACGGGCCCTACACGCAGTACCAGACCAAGACCGAACGGCAGATTCCCGTCGTGGTATTGAAGCCGATCTAAAGCCGATCTAAAGCCAATCAAAAGGGGGAACCTATGACCGTGTCGTCGCGACTAACCAATGGAATTTGCAGTCACGGCGACGTTTCCGCGGAACCGCGGGAATGACCGTCTGTTGGATGGACACGTCGTCGCGGAAACCCACTCTTGTCAGGCGCTCGACGCCGGGAGCATCGCAATGGCCAGCTTTTCTCGCAGCACGAATCCGCTTCACGTCCCCACCCTGATCCTTGCGCTGGTCGCGAGCGTGATGGGTACCGTAGCCATGACGGCCGCCACGGCCGGAACCGCTCCGCAAATCGGCCAACCCGCGCCTGACTTCACCGCCACGGACAGCAAGGGTGCGTCACTGAGCTTGAGCCAGTACCGCGGCAAGACCGTGGTGCTGGAGTGGACCAACGCCGAATGCCCCTATACCCGCAAGCATTACACCAGCGGCAACATGCAATCCATCCAGGCGCTCGCGCAAAAAAATGGCGTGGTCTGGCTCACCGTGATCTCCTCGGCTCCCGGCAAGCAGGGCTACGTCAACGGACCGGCCGCCGACACCCTGACCCAGTCGCGCGGCGCCAAGCCCACCGCGGTGCTGCTGGACCCCTCGGGAACCGTCGGCAGGCTGTATGAGGCGAAGACGACGCCGCACATGTTCGTCATCGACAAGAATGGAGCGTTGCAATATATGGGCGGCATCGACAGTATCGCCACGGCTGACGTGGGGGATATTTCGCATGCCGAGCCCTATCTCAAAGAGGCCATGCTGGCGGTGGCGCAGGGCAGCGCCGTGCCTCACGCGGTAACCAAGCCTTACGGGTGCTCGATCAAGTATTAGGCTAGCTACTTTCCGGCGCAAAAATGACTTCGCTGAATGGGCCAGCGTTGGGGCCGTCGAGCGAGCATAGCAAATTGACGCGCGGCCTTACGACCGGGCGGGTATCAAGGTAGTTTTGAGAGG